>Ga0208885_100596_pt1 | contig 12576 bp, 9 predicted proteins | sample LakWasMe74_LOW10_2_FD_183902 | JGI IMG/M metagenome (GOLD analysis project Ga0208885, IMG submission 183902) | Freshwater sediment methanotrophic microbial communities from Lake Washington under simulated oxygen tension - Sediment Metagenome... | ecosystem: Environmental > Aquatic > Freshwater >...
CCCCCGCAAGGTGGCCCGCCCGCCCGCTCTTGACGAGTTCGCGCCCCGCGCCCCCACGGCGTCGCGCTTGCTCAAGGAGCAGGGCATCCTCACCGAGGCGGAGAACCAGTTTGCGCAATTCGGCTTTGAAGGCGCCTCGCTGGAGAGCATTGCCGCCGCCATTGGCATCAGCCGCCACAACCTGCTGTATTACTTCCCGAGCAAGGAGGCGCTGTACCAGCGGGTGCTGGACGATGTGCTCACCCAGTGGCTGGCGGGCATGGAAGACCTTTCGCACAGCGACGACCCCCAACAGGCGCTGCGGCGCTACATCCGTGCCAAGCTGCACTACTCGCGCACCTGTCCGCAGGGCGTCAAAGTGTTCACCAAAGAGGTGATTGCGGGTGCGCCACGGTATGGCACGGCCATCACCGAGCGCGTGGCGCCGCTGCTCAAAACCGAGGTGCGCACCTTCGAGCGCTGGGCGCGTGAGGGCCGCATTGCCAAGGTCAACTTCACGCACCTGATGTTCATCATCTGGTCGGTCACGCAGGCGTATGCGGAGCAGGAAGCCCAGTTCGCCCTGCTACTGGGCAAGCCCGCATTGACGGAACGGGACTATGCAAATGCCGAGGATCTGATCTGCAGAATGGTGCTGCAGATGCTGACGGCAAATGCGGCAGAGTAAAGCTACAAGATGGCTGGCGAGCCGGGATCGCATAAACCATCTCCGACCCGGACGAAGTTCTGCCCAGCACCTGAAACTCGTCTCGGCCGCCAGCTACGCCCGCCAGCACGCCCCATGGCCCTTGCCTTAGACTCATTGCCGCGCGCCTTACTGCTAACAGCGCGCCCCCAGCGGACCGTCACTCGTACACCAACCTGAGATTCCCATGGCAGCCTCTCGCATCGCAACCTATTTATTCACCGCTGCGCTTGTCCTTGCAGTGCTGGGTATCTACCTGCCAGGTCTCCAGAACGAACTGCTGTTCGATGACCTGCGATTGAGCGATGGGACCATTTTTGGTGAATATGGCAATCTGCTGCAACTAAAACAACGGATGCTCTCCTATGGGAGTTTTGTCTGGCTGCAAAACTTGGCCGGCGAGGGGTGGTGGAAACAGCGACTGCTTAACATCGCCCTGCACCTTGGCACGGTGGCCAGCTTGTACGCGCTGCTGAGGGCGTTGATGGCGCACGCAAAGTTTCCGCAGGCATTTGAAGATCAGCCCCATTTTGTGGCATCCCGCACTGCAGCACTACGCGTTGGGGTGACAATGTTCGCGCTCAATCCTGTGGCGGTGTATGCCGTGGGCTACCTGGCACAGCGTTCCATCATCATGGCAACGCTGTTTGCGGTTTTAAGCTGCTGGATGTTCGTACGGGGCCTACAGACAGGCGCGATTGCCTGGTTCGGCGGCGCCCTGTTTTGTTATGTGGCCGCCGTACTTTCCAAAGAATATGCCGTGATGACGGCGGCCCTTGCCGTCCCTATTTATATCTATGTGCGCCGCCCCGGGTGGAGGCAAATGGCCATAGTGACCGGTGCAGCGTTGCTGGTGCTGGGGATAGCCGTGGGCCTGTTCTGGACGGTCTATGGTCAAGTCATAGGGCGCGTGTTTGATCCACAGTCCATCGCATTGGCGCAACAATTGGAGGCGGTGCGCCCTGGCATCACGCAGTCCATGTATCCGTTGAGCCTCTTAAACGAGGCCGCGCTGTTCTTTGTGTACGGGTTTCTTTGGATTTTCCCCAACGTGCAATGGATGTCCATAGACCTGCGACCCGCTTTTCCACTGGCGCTTACTTCGTTCTGGCATTTGCTGGGCGCCTTGTGTTACGTGGCACTGCTCGCCACCAGCTCGTGGATGGTCGTACGTCGCAGCAACCTGTGGGGGTTGGCAGCACTATTGATGCTGTTTCCAGTGCTCTGGTATGCCACAGAGTTTTCGACCGTATGGGTGCAGGACCCGTTGGTGCTGTACCGAAGCTATTTGTGGGCCGTGGCCTTGCCAGGATTAGTTGGAATCTTGCTTACAGGTTTCAGCACACGCAGCATCTACATACTAGGAGCGGCACTGGGGCTGGTGTTTGGTGTACTGGCTCTGGAACGCGTGACCTCGCTACGGGACGGAGGAACCGCCTGGGGCGACGCCGCCGAAAAGATCGACCGCAATGCCCCCCCCAACGCGGTGGGCCGTAGTCGCCCCTTTTTGAACTTGGGGGCTTATAACCTTGAAAAAGGACTGCTTGCGCAGGCCGAACGCGACTTCGCCACCGCCGATGCCCTGGGTGACCTTAATGGCAACGCCCGATTCAACGCTGGTGTGGCGCTGCAGCAGCAAAAGAAACACGCCGAGGCGATGCAGGCGTTTGACTTGGCCGAGGCCAAGGGATTCAGCGGCCAATCGCTGTACTACCATCGTGGTGAATCGGCCTTCGCAATGGGCCAGTTCGCACAGGCATTCCAGAGCTTCGACGCTGCACTGAAAGTAACGTCAAAGGCAGCCGAAGGCAGCAACAAAATGCAGCAATTGCTACGCCTGCGCCACGCTGAAGCTGCGATCGGAGCCAACCAGTTCGATGCAGCCATCCAAGATTTCAGCCTGCTGTTGCAGCAAAGCCCCGGCAATCCGGCCCTGGAGACAGGCATGGGCATGGCGCTGATTGGCAAGGGCGACACCGCGCGCGCCGTCGGCTTGTTCGATCAACTGTTGGCCCGCAATCCAAATCCTGCCGCCTTTTACGGCCGTGGCGTGGCACATCACAAAGCTGGCAATCAGGCTCAGAGCCTGAAAGATCTGGACCAGGCCATCCTGCTGGACCCGCGCAACCCACAGTACCGCACTGTTCGTGAACAGATTGCGGCGGCCAGCCCCCGCAAGCCCTGAGTGCGAACGATTCCGAGACCATGCGCGTTCTGCACGTCGGCAAGTTTTATCCGCCCTACCGCGGCGGCATGGAAGTCTTTCTGGCCGACCTCATTCAAGAGCAGCGCCGCCAAGGCGTTGACGCCCACGCGCTGGTGCATGGTGATCCGCAGCCTGACGATCCCACCTGGGTGCAGCGCGTTCCGGTGCAGTTCAACCTGGTCTATGCGCCCATGGCACTGGGGTTCCGGCAGGCACTGGGTAGCGCTATCGATCGCATAAAGCCCGACGTTTTACACCTGCACATGCCCAACAACTCTGCGCTGTGGGCCCTCACACTGCCCGGTGCGCGCAAGGTGCCCTGGGTGGTGCACTGGCACTCGGACGTGGTGGTCTCCAACATCAAATGGTCCGTAGCGCTGGCGTACATGCTCTATCGGCCGTTCGAACAGGCCCTGCTGGAGCGCGCGCAGCAGGTTTTCGTGACATCACCACCTTACCTTCAAGCCAGCAACGCGTTGAAACGCTGGCGCGATAAGTGCGACGTGGTGCCCCTCGGCATTAACCTGCGCGGCCTCCCCCCCGCCGAACCGCTGGAAACATCGCTGCAATGGCGCCCTGATACACAGCTGCGGCTGCTGTCCATAGGGCGGTTGACCTACTACAAGGGCTTTGAAACGCTTGTTCGGGCGGTGGCCAGTTTGCCGGGGGTCGAGTTGCTGGTTGCCGGCGACGGCGAGTTGCGAGAAACACTACAAGCCCAGATCGACAGTGTCACGCCACCCGGCTCACCACCAGCCTCGCGTCTGTTGGGCGCCGTGGACGATGCGCAAAAACACGCCCTGCTGGCGCAGTGCGACCTGTTCTGCCTGGCTTCGCGCGAGCGCACCGAGGCTTTTGGCATCGTTCTGCTGGAGGCCATGCAACACGCCAAGCCCTGCCTGGTAACCGATCTGCCTGGCTCGGGCATGCCCTGGGTCGTTTCCCACGCTCACTGTGGCTTGCATGTCCCGTTTGAAGACGTGGACGCATGGCGCAGTAGCATTGCCCGCTTGCAGCACGACCCCTTCTTGCGCGCCCGGCTGGGCCTGGCTGGCCACAAGGCCCTGCACCAGCACTTCAGCATCGGGCCATGCGAACGCACCACCTTCCGCCACTACCGGGGCCTGGCCCCCGACACCCAAGCTCCAGCTCCCGCTAGGGAGCTGATGGTGGTCATATCCACCCGCAACAACGCGCCCGACATTGCCCACCTGTTGCAACGCGTGCGTGCCTTGGTCAACGCCCCCGTGCTGGTGGTGGACAACCGCAGCACCGACGCCACCTGCCACCTGGCCGAGCGACACGGCGCTCGCGTGCTGCGCCCCCTGCTGGCCATGACCCCCTGGGGCAGTCTGCAAACCGGCGTACGCCATGCGCTGGCGCTGGGCTATGCCTCGGTCATCACCATCGACGCAGAAGGCCGTTACGAAGTGGAAGAACTGCCAGCCCTGCTGGCCACGCGCCACCAAGCCGACATGGCGGTGGCCTATTTCGCGGCCCGCAACAGCCTGCCACGCCGCGCGGCGTGGCAGTGGCTCCGTTGGGTTACCGGCCTAGGCCTGCGCGACTTTGTCTCGGGCTTTCGCCTGTACAACCGGGGTGCCATGGAAGTGGCCGCATCGGCCGAGGCTACGCTGCTGGACTACCAGGACATCGGCACCCTGTTGCTAATGCGCCGACAAGGTCTGCGAATCACCGAAGTGACGCTAGCGATGCACACACCCAAAGTGGACCGATCCCGAATTTTTCGGTCATGGGCGAATGCGGTACGCTACTTGGCCGTGTCGTCGCTGCTTAGCATTGCGCACGGCCGACGAGGTAGAGTCACTGCTGATACAACGAAACGCGCGTGACCTTGCGGTATGGCCCCTCATACCAGTACCTTCAGGCCCACAGCCATCAGCACCGCTGCCAGAGTCAACTGTATCCCTCGCCCTGAGAACCTTGTGGCCATTCGGATCCCCACCAGGACCGCAGGAATCGAACCCGCGAGCAGGCTGAGCAACATCTCCCCATCCACCATTCCCGCATACAGGCAACCTGCGCCCGCAACCAGCCCCAACGGAATCGCATGTACAAGATAGGTGGCCATAAGTCGGTGCGGCGTCAACCGGGTGGTTTACAAATGCAGCAGCATCACAATTCCCAACGCCCCCACGGAAGTGAGTGCGACACACAGCCCCAAAACAGCGCCTGCCAATGCCGTCGGCATAGGGCGATCTGTCTCAGTCCGCCTTTCCCTGCGCTGCCGCGCCCAAACCAATGACCGTGGAGCAATCAGCAGGCCCACAGCCGTGAAAAGAATGACTACTCCGATAGCGCGGGTAAGCCAGTTCACCTTGGGGATATGCCCACCAGAAGCCACCAACGTCACCGCCAGCAAAGCGATGGGCAAGCTACCCCACCAAAGGCGGCGCGCAATCTGCCGATCCACATTCCCAGCCGCGTGGTGCACCCGCGCACCAAACATCTTGGTGATGGCGGCAAACCACAAATCCGTTGCGATGGCTGTAGCAGGCGCCACACCGAAAAACAGAAGCAAAAGGGGCGTCATCAGCGCTCCGCCACCCACCCCGGACAGGCCCACCACAAATCCCGTCACGGCCCCCGCGACAGCATAGGAGCCGTCAATCATGCGGCAGGGCCTCCAGCGCGCAGGCCACCATGAAGAATGGATTCATCACCTCGGGTTTGCCGTAGCGCAACGGCAGCCCGTCGAGGCCCACAACAACACCGCCCGCCTCTTCCACAATCACCTGAGCGGCTGCTGTGTCCCATTCACAGGTTGGGCCAAAGCGAGGGTAGATGTCAGCTTGCCCCTCCGCCACCATACAAAACTTTAGGGAACTGCCCACCTGCACCAATGACACGCATCCCAACCGGTCGATAAAGTCCTGCGTTGCTGCATCCAAATGGCTTCGGCTCGCCACCACCCGCACCGCACTTGTGGATGCCCTTTGCGTAGAGGTCACATGGATTTTTTTTGCGCCATCCGCTGACACACGGTAAGCGCCCCGCCCTTGAGCAGCCCAATACAGACACCCCAGTGCAGGCGCAGCCACCACCCCCAAAATGGGTTGTCCTTCATCAATAAGCGCAATGTTGACGGTGAACTCTCCATTGCGGCGGAGAAACTCCTTGGTGCCGTCCAACGGATCCAGCAGCCAGAAACGGTTGTCCGGCCTGCGATGTTGCAAAGATGCTGCATCCTCTTCCGACACCACGGGGTACCCCAACCCCAGACCCGCCAAGCCCGCCGCCAGGCACTCGTGCGATGCCAGGTCGGCCTCCGTCAACGGACTTTGGTCTGGCTTGGTATGAGCCGGAGTCTGCCCGCAGCCATAAATCGCCATGATTCGCGCCTCGGCAGTTTGCGCGATCTGGATCACCTGCGGAATGAGATCCATCTGTTCAATTTGTCGCATAATGCGGAATTATGCCAATTTCCATGATTTTTGCAAAAATAATAGTTTAAGTAATAGTAGTTTTCACAAAAATGCAAATTGCGACAAACGCCTCACCACTTGAGCCCTGGGGACTCGACGCTGAGCAGGTGTGGTGCACCAACGCGGCATACACACATCTGGAGCGCATGGGCTTGGCCGATACCAAGCGCACAGCGGAGCGCCGACTCCAGTCTTTGAATTTCCTACCGGCAGAGTTGCATTCGCAGCACCTGCGCAGTGCTCATGATCGTCCATTGAACCAGTTGGTACTCAACTGGGCGCTAGAGCAAGCACGTAAAAAACGCTCGCGTATTCTGTTTGCCCAACTCCACCCGCTCCCCAACGCCAAGCCCTGCCTCCATATCAACGACGCGCGGGGGGCACGGTTCTGGATACCAATGGCACAGGAAGACTCTGCCTCGGTCACAAGCGCCCTGGAGCGATTGCAGCAGCATGTCGGCAAACCCATCGTGCTGTTTCCCCACGGCGCCTTGGTGGAGCACCTGCGCAGCGCAGCGCTGCCGGCAACCATTTCGTGGTGCCCACAGGCATATCCGACCAATCTGAACGATAGCCACTTCACGCTGGCAACACGCCGGCCACACATGTCTATGTCTCCCCACTTGAAGCGGCTGGAAGCCGAGAGCATCTACATCATGCGCGAGGCAGTTGCCGAGGCGCAAAACCCCGCGATGCTGTATTCCATCGGCAAAGACAGCAGCGTGATGCTTCACCTTGCGCGCAAAGCGTTTTATCCCGGTGTACCGCCGTTTCCGCTACTGCACGTGGACACCCGCTGGAAATTTCAGGAGATGTACCAGTTCAGAGACCGCGTGGCCCGAGAAAGCGGCATGCAATTGCTGGTGCACATCAACCCTGAGGCGATAGAGAAAAATATCAACCCCTTCGACCACGGCTCCGCCCTGCACACCGACATCACCAAGACCGAAGGACTCAAACAGGCACTGAACCACTACCAATTCGACGTGGTCTTTGGCGGCGCCCGGCGCGATGAAGAAAAGTCACGCGCCAAGGAGCGCGTCTTCTCCTTTCGCACCACCTCCCACCGGTGGGACCCGAAGAACCAACGGCCAGAACTCTGGAACCTGTACAACACCCGCAAAAGCGCGGGCGAAAACATTCGAGTTTTTCCGCTCTCCAACTGGACCGAACTGGACATCTGGCAATACATCCACCAAGAGGGTATCCCGGTCGTACCCTTGTACTTTGCCAAACCCCGGCCGGTAGTGATACGCCCCGGCATGATCATGTTGGTGGATGACGACCGCTGCAAGCTGCTTCCTGGTGACGAAGTCCAGATCCGCAAAGTGCGCTTCCGCACCCTGGGTTGCTACCCGCTGACAGGTGCCATCGAGTCGGAGGCCGAGACACTTGAAGACATCCTACTGGAACTGATCAACGCTCGCCAATCCGAGCGACAGGGCCGGATGATCGACACCGACAGCACCGGCTCCATGGAAAAGAAGAAGCAGGAAGGCTATTTCTGATGTCACGATCCAAGACCCACCAGCAGCACCCCGGTACGCCGGGCGCCCCAACCACCAATCTGGCGGACTGGCTGGCGCAGCAAGCCCACCAGGATGCCTTGCGCTTCATCACCTGCGGCAGCGTGGACGACGGCAAAAGCACGTTGATTGGCCGCCTTCTATGGGAGTCGCAGCAAATATTCGACGACCAACTGGCAACGCTGGCTGCAGACTCGAAACGCCACGGCACACAAGGTAACCAAGTGGACTTGGCCCTGCTGGTGGACGGCTTAGCCGCAGAGCGCGAGCAGGGCATCACCATCGACGTGGCCTACCGCTTCTTTTCCACCCCACGTCGCAAGTTCATCGTGGCCGACACCCCTGGACACGAGCAGTACACCCGCAATATGGTGACGGGCGCGTCAACGGCAGATGTCGCGGTGATCCTTGTCGACGCGCGGCAAGGCTTGCTGACGCAAACGCGACGACACGCCCGTTTGGTCTCATTAATGGGCATTCGCCATATGGCACTGGCCATCAACAAGATGGATCTGGTGAGCTTTGACGCAAAGGTCTTTCAAACCATTGAGGACGACTTCCGAGCCCTAGCCACCGACCTGCACTTTGAAAGCGTGACCGCCATCCCGCTCTCTGCATTGAAAGGCGACAACGTCACCACCCGCTCGGCCCACACCGCTTGGCACAAAGGCCCCACGCTGATGGGTTACCTGGAGACGGTAACCGTGGACCCGCCTGCTGACCCACGCTTTGTCTTCCCCGTGCAATGGGCCAACCGGCCTCATGCCGAGTTTCGCGGTTTGAGCGGCACCGTAGCAAGCGGGCGCATTGCGCAGGGGAACTCGGTGCGAGTAACGGCATCAGGCCAAACGGCACAGGTCAAGCGAATAGCCACCTTCGACGGAGATCTCGCCGAAGCCCAAGCAGGCGATGCCATCACCCTGGTACTGGAAAAAGAACTGGATGCGTCACGCGGCGACATTCTGTCGAGCGCCAATACACCTCTGGAGACCACCGACCAGTTCACTGCCACATTGGTTTGGATGCACGAAGATGCGGGCCTTATCGGCCGCAACTACGAAATCAAATTGGCAAACCAATGGGCCGGCGCCGCTATCACTGCCATCAAACATCGCATCGACGTCAACACTGGGGCCCATGAGTCGTGCCGAAAACTGGTTCTGAACGACATAGCGGCATGCAACTTGGCCCTGAGTCGCCCGGTGGTGTTTGATGCCTACGCCACATCGCGCACACTTGGAAGCTTCGTCTTGGTGGACAGGTACAGCCGGGCTACAGTGGCCGCAGGCATGATCACCCACAATCTGCGCCGCTCACAAAACGTACACCGACAGGCCCTGTGCATCACCCGGCAAGACCGAGAACGTCTGAACGGCCATAAAGGCAAGGTCATCTGGTTTACTGGCCTATCAGGCTCCGGCAAATCCACGATTGCCAACGCGCTGGAAAAGGAACTACACGCCCAAGGCAAACGCACCTACCTTCTCGACGGCGACAACATCCGTCAGGGTCTGAACAAGGACTTAGGCTTCACCGACGCCGACCGGGTGGAGAACATCCGCCGCGTAGCGGAGGTGGCCAAGCTGATGATGGACGCGGGGCTTATAGTGATTACAGCCTTCATCAGCCCATTCCGAGCAGAACGAGAGATGGCGCTGCAGTTGACTGGCTTGGAGAACTTCGTCGAGGTGTATGTAGACACTCCGCTCGAAATCTGCGAGCAACGAGACCCCAAAGGACTCTACAAAAAGGCGCGCAGCGGGCTGCTGCCCAATATGACCGGAATAAATAGCCCATATGAACCTCCCTTATCCGCAGACTTGACCTGCCCCCCCAACGAGTCCCTTGAGGTGATCGTAAGCCGTTTGCTGGCAATTTGCTAACAATCGCAGCGGATACCCCTCAAAAGACTAGAGTTGCCGATTCAAATCATCTGTAAGGGGGGAATGCGGCAACCTTCTTACCAGAGGCCACCAAGGCGGGACGCCCGGGCCATTCCGGTTGAATTGACGGGTACCGAACGATGGCCACGCGCTCAAAAAAAATTTGAAACTGTTCGACCATAAATTCAATATTTGGAGCCAGCATGTGAGAGTGCACCTTCCGACCATGGTCTTCGGTAAAACTCCAAATAATGCCAGTAACTTGAACACGACCATCATAAGAAGTCGGCGCAATATATGGCAGGTTCACGCCCGATATTAACCGAGGATCGGCCAGTGGCACAAAACAATTGCCGCCAGGACTCGTCCAGCGCCAGAGATTTTCAATTAGTCGGGACAAATCATCCACCGTGCTAACCAAACCATAGGCATACCACATGCAGGACACCAGATCCCAGCGATTATTCCATTCACGAAGAGGATCTCTAAAATCGTGAAGAATCAGTGGTATATCTGGATTCCCCTCACGGGCCTTTTTCAACATCGCTGGTGAAATATCAATCCCCGCCCGCTCAGTCTCGGGAAATTGTCGCAAGAAAAATCCGGTACCACAAGCCACATCCAGCCAAGAGCCGCCATTGGCCAGGAAATCACGAATCAGGGCTAACTCGTGCTCCACATCAGGCAAGAAATCCGACGACTTCAGAAATTTCTGCTCATAAGACGCCGCATAAGCTTCGTCGTAGAGTTGAGTCAGCGTCTCACGATTCATTTATCCACCTTTTTAGCAAATCAATAGTCCAACAAGCAACCAATGCGCCGACACAAAGCCTGAGAGGTCACCCGAATATTCAACACTTGATTACGCGCATTGCGAGCAAAACCAAAAATCTGAAAAAAGATCACCCACCACCACGACAATCCAACAACAAACAACTGCAACGCAGCGGTGAGTGGCAGCCAGAAATCGTAAAAATAGTCGTTTACAAAAGGATAACTGGCCCTGGAATTTTTTGAATTGGCAAAAAGTGAAAATTCAAACCCCAAACGAAATTTTACAAACTCCACAAAAATATAAACCAATAACCCAAAAACAACCAAAGGACACACAACTACAACAACGCACACCAACAGTAAATTAACCGGCAGTTCAGCTAGCAGATGAAACCGAAGCATAAACTTTTCCAACGCCCCTCCTTCCACCCTGGTAGCAAAAGTATTCGTTCTCGAAGCCAAGTCGTTCTCTTTATCTGCAAGCTGGTGATTAACAATCCCCTTAAGACCAAAAATCATCGACCAAATCACCACAACAACTGCAAACATCAACAAATCATCGTAAACGACGTCCGCTTGATCTACGATGCTCACCATCATAAATAGGGCCGGTGTGACGTGAGAGCCTACGGCATCACAAAACACCCCTGCCACCCCTCGCTCTTTAAGCCTAATACCCGGCAAAGAATAGATGGTTGGCCAAAAATAATTTAATGCCAACAACAAACAACCAGACACAGAATAAGACAAAAAAATAGCAGGAGCAAAACCCAAAATCACAAAAACCAAACAAATATAAGCCCGCCAATTTACGCCAAAAGCTTGCATTACATTAATTTTCCCAGCCAGCAAATCTGATTTTATATCAAAAATATCGTTGACCACATGGCCATAAGCAGCCACACAGGCGATCGAAAATACAAACGCTGGCAAAAACAAAGCCACCTCCTCAGCCTTGAAGTTCATCTGGAGAATTTGCAGATAAGCCACTGAGAGCAGCGGTGGAATCTTGGAATACCACCAATGATCAAATCGGACCAATGCTCGCAAGGTGCGAAGGCCTTCGCTCGCCCCAGCAACACAACGAGCCATCAGGGGTTGCCGTATGCCGGCCTCAGCCTCGAGCTGCTGCCTGCGCGACTCCAGCACTTCAATCACTTGGAGCCGAGCAGCGCAGGTTGCTTCTGCACGCTCGTAATGGTCTTGCAAATCCCTGATCACTTCAGATCTGGCTTCAAGTTGGTTGCTCAGCTCACTGATAAGCTGCACTTGATCCAGGCAACAACGTTCATGCGTCTGAATTTGTTGCCACAGCGATCGAACCTCCTCTAATAAGCAATGAATCGTCAGATTTTGGAGCAGGGCATTGAGCCCAGAGCTCTGTACCAACTTGGAGTCGAAATGGGGAGCACCGACTACTGACGTCTCGCGGCTTATCTGGAGTAGATTTTCGTACACTGCACGATGGCGGATCGCCTGCAGAGAATCTGTAAATGTCTCTGTTGCAAGCACACGGGCACGCCCACCCATCTCTTTACGCTCAGCGACATCATCAATTAGGCGCAATAATGCTTGACCCATTTGATGAACATCCCCTGCAGGAACAAGCAAGCCATTAACACCGTCATGCAGTATTTCAGGAATACCGCCTACAGCATATGCAACTGTGGGAATACCGCAAGCGAGAGCCTCCAGCAACATGTTGGGCAGATTATCTTCCAGTGACGGCAAAACGAAGAGGTCACTCGCGGCGTAGGCCAGTGCCATACGTTCCTCCTGCGAAATCCGGCCTAATGGAATCAGTGGCAAATTAGAGTAAGCCAAGTCAGCTGGAGCATCCCCCACCCACAAAATACGAGTTCCGCAGCGAGTAAATCGAATGTCCTGCATTAAGTCAGCAAACACACGAGCGAGCGCCCCAAATCCCTTGCGCATTTCTCCTGTCTGCTCAGATCCGCACAATACATAAACCCCAGCAGGGGCAAGGCCAAGTGCGGCACGAGCAGTCGCCCGAGAGTAACGACCGAAGACCTCGGCATCAACTCCGTTGGGTATA
>Ga0208885_100617_pt1 | contig 12160 bp, 10 predicted proteins | sample LakWasMe74_LOW10_2_FD_183902 | JGI IMG/M metagenome (GOLD analysis project Ga0208885, IMG submission 183902) | Freshwater sediment methanotrophic microbial communities from Lake Washington under simulated oxygen tension - Sediment Metagenome... | ecosystem: Environmental > Aquatic > Freshwater >...
CATCAGCCCCTGTCACTAATATATTTGCCATAACTTTACGGTGTCATCATTCGACTAATTTTGCTTTTACAAAAGCTTCGGCCATTGCCCAATCGGTTAATGTATCAATATCCAGACTCATAACAGAATCCATCACCAGCGGCACGGTACGTTCGGAATAAAACGATTTCTTTTCCTGTAAAACCGATGTCTTGCAAAGATACATGGCGCCATTGGGTGTCAGTAACGGCTCTACTTCCTGCCGTCGGGTTTGAATAGCTTTGTCATTGGAAAGAGCCGTTAAAAAACCATCATTACTTTTAAACAAGGTAGTCAGGTCCCGGTATATTTCTTTACAACCGATCACCCCATCCGCTTGCCCTCTTTCCATCAACTCTAAAGCCTGCTCAATTATAGCAGATGACCGAAAAGGGGAAGTTGGCTGCAACCACATCACTTGTTCAGGCAAATAATGATATTCATCCTCGAACCAGTGCAGAGCATGTTCTACAACAGCAAGCGCTGAAGCCTTGTCATTTGAGCATTCAACTGGACGAATAAAAGGAACGCGCAAACCGGCATCACATCCAACTTTTGCATAGTGATCGGAATCTGTCGATAAAATAGCAATAGAGTTGCTGAGATTGGCTTGCTGTATTGCCCGAGCCGTCCAAGCAATCAGAGGCTTATCACCCAGCAATTTTATGTTTTTGTCAGGTATTCCTTTTGAACCGCTTCTGGCCGGAATGATAATTAGGGTTTTAATTGGCATTATTTTCTTTAAAATAGTAAATTCAACTTTGTAAAGTAACAACGTGCTAGACTTCCCACCCGAATTTAGTACAGAACTTTATTTATAGATATCCAAATATATACCGATAAACAGATACGGCCTGCTTTTTTGGTCGCCATACAAATTACACACGACTATATCAAAATAGGGATTGAAACGCCTCATTTATGACTTCACAACCATTACGCGTCGCGATATTCATGCCACACGCCAACACAGTTTATTTATCTATACTGTTTGGATTAAAAAGAGGCTTTGAAAAACACAATGTTGAGGTATTTGCCTCGGTCAGCCACTACGACGAAACCTGCCTGCTGACGTTTTGCCATCAGTTCAAACCCGATCTTATTTTTGAATTGAACCGCTCGCGCAGCCAACTACCCAATCTGCCGAAACATATCGTACATATCGCGTGGATCCTCGATTTGCTTGGTCACGACATTGACTATTATCATGGCAGCGATATCACTTATTTATTCAGTAACATGTGGAAACGCAACTTTACCGCAAACGGTGGCCTAGTCGACTCTATGCAGCCAGGCACCTGCGAAATCAGCTACGATTTCCAGCCCACTCAAGCAATATCGGATTTCTCCTTTGTTGGTCATATTCCAAAGCCGTGGACTGAAGAAGAGCTGTCCCGGGAGATTTTCCAACACCAAGGACAAGCCATCAACTTCGGCCGGTTACACGACGAACTGCTGAACTATTGGAATGACATCAGCTTCAAAGAAAACATGACCCACATTAACTCAGCCTATCAGATGATTGATGAGCATTATAGGCAAAAAATCGACATCAAAGACCAATGGTTACGTTACGATCTTGGCTGCCGCATAATACGACTTAGAAACCGTCACCAATTAATTTCGCTAGTACTGAAAACATCCGACTCGTTACGAATCTACGGCTCAGAAAACTGGAAAGACTGGCCGCAATACCAGCCCCACTATTATCATTTTGTCGATAACAGCCACGATTTAAAACAGATTTATCAGTCTACCAAACTGAATCTGCACGAGGGCATCAGTCCGCACTTCCGTGTGTTCGACGCTATGTCCTCTGGCGGTTTGGTATTTGTGAAACGCACACCTGAAGACCACGCCGAAGGTGGCATGTGTGATTTTTTTGAACCTTTCGTCCATTACGTTCCATTTTCAGACGATGATTTTGCAGAACTTGCCGACAAATACCTCTGCGACGATACGGCAAGACAAAAAATAATAGTCGCTGCGGCCGACCAAGTACACACCCATCACACCTGGTCCCACCGCGCCGAGAAGATCATTCAGGATTATTACCGTGTCATCTGATCACAAAAGTATCCCAAATTCTGTAGATAAAGCTGCGCAGCACCGCCTGATTTCACAATAAACGATAGACGCTCATAGTATCTCTCGCGCTAACGCTGCAACGACATCGTCGACAAAAAACGGTTTGATGCCAAAATGTCGCGTCGTCAAGTCCATATTCATGCGTGTGCGCTGCGGCAAGGTATCGCTGTTGGCGTAGGGACACACGCGATCATGCTGATAACCGATAGCTGCCGCCCAGCGTAACGCGAAGTCTGCGTAGCTGATGTCTTCGTGCGCAGAAAGATGCCATGTGCCGCTTGTCATCGCTGCGGCGATATTGAGAATAGAGGTAGTAGCCATGCCGCTGTGCAGCGGTGCCATCCAGCGCCGGGAGTGAGGGACAATGATGCCACCAGTCGCCAGGGTGGCATACCAGCCGCGTAGCAGTGGAGTTTGCTTCGCCAGAATCTTGGTCGTACGGATAATGGTCAGGCCTCGTCCGGCTGCGGTCTCACGCAGAACCGCTTCTGCTGTGACTTTCTGTCGTCCATAGGCATGCGTCGGTGCTGGTGGCGTGGCGATGGATGGTATTTCGCTTGCGCCGTCGAAAATACTATTGCTCGACAGAAAAACGACAAAGCCACCCCGATCCCAGATGTGCTCGGCCAAGGCTAACTGCGCGTCAACATTGATGCATGCGGTAGCTATCGGGTTCGCCTCGCAATCAGCCATGCACGTTGTTGCAGCACAGAGAAGTGCGATATCACATGGAGGCAAGACCCACTGCATCGGATCCGTAGCGAGGTCGAACCGCATAAGAGCAGATCCTGTGCGTCGCGAGGTGCCGACAACTTGCACACCATGCGACTTCAGCATATCAAGAAGCGCACTGCCCATTAGACCATCAGCTCCAATCACCAGCCAGCGTAACTTGCACTCATTCAAAATAGATAAACTCATAATCTCCGCTGTATCCGAAGTGCCGATAAAGCCAAAGCCATTCATCATGACTGAAGAACGATTCGCAGGTCAGCGCCCAACACTGAAGACCAAACAACTCTTGTTCATTACGGTAACTGTCCAACATGACATAGCCCTGTTTACCTGTTCGTTCGATTTCGGCCAAGGCGACTTCAAGGCCGGGCAGCTTCAAATTATGCAGGGCGGCAAGTGATATTACTAAGTCAAACTCTTTATCGACAAATGGATAGGGTGCCTGGGCTTCATGAAGAAAAAGGTGAGGTTTAACCAAATTAGTAGCGCAGAGTATGCCGTGAGCAGAAACATCGAACCCTTTCACCTGCAACTCCGGCTCTAGAAGCAACATCTCATGAAGTAAGAAGCCTTTGCCACACCCCACATCAAGCACCTTAGATCCTGGCCCCAAGTTATAGGTTCGAATCAATTCATCAGCCACAGAACCCCAGTGACCAGGCATATATTTATATCCGCCATAGCCATAACGCCGGTCGCCATCCCAATAGTCGTTGCCATATTGTTTAGCCACTTTCATACACGCCACCTTGTCATCCACCATGCGCGCTAGGCAATCACGCTTGGAAATTTGATGCAGTGGTGTGACGAAATTTCGCAGTTGTCCCATGCTAGTCTTCCTACACGAAATACGAATGTTCCTGATCGAGCGAAAGATACTCGTGGATTGCCAGATTTTTGGAGTGGGCAAGACAATGGTGGCGACACTGATCAGACGGATCAAAATCTTTCATAAACTTTTGGTTCTCTTCAGAAAACCAGAACTCCTTGAATGTCCTGTCGGCAATCGATCCCATGCGACCAGATTGCGTATAGGCCTTGTCATGGCAAGTATAGACATTCTGATCAGCACCAATCACCGGATTGAACTGCAGGAATGGACAGGTATGGTAGTTCTTTTCGAAACGATCCTCAAGACCGTGATAGTGATTGATAATAGCGAATGTCTTGTCAACCAAAGGCTGGGCTAGAGCAATCTGGCGAGCCACCTCATTTTTAATAGAGCGATGGTAATCGTTGTTACCTGCGGCATCATTACTGATAACGACTGCCGAAAGCTTAACATGATTCACACCGCAATCTTTCAGCATGGCGCAAGCTTCTGTAATGTGCTGATAATTGTTGTGATCGACAATGAAACTTACCCCGAGTACACATGGAGTATCCCGAGCGGTGAAGGCGCGAATATTGTCAATCAGACGTGAGAACTCATCTGGTTTTGCACCCCGACTCTTGACGTAGCTCGCATCGTCCCACGCATCTATGGAAATGCGAACCCAGGTGCCATGCTGTGCAAAGGAATCCGCGACACGACCTTTTAAATTTGCCCCATTAGTCAAGGCCGCAACACGGATACCGCCCGTTGCGAGAATGTCGATAACCTCTGGCAGCTGCTTGTAAAGCAGCGGCTCCCCCCCTCCAGAAAAGGCCACAGCCTTTACGCCCACATCAACGAGCTCATGAGCAAGTGCCAACATCCTTTCGGGAGGAATACTGTCTCGCTCTCGCATTTCCTCACCCAGAGTCATATTATTCTTGTGATAGGCGCAATACCAGCAGTCATGATTGCAGTGGTTGGTAAGCTTGAGCCGAATATACACGGGAGCCACAACGCGTCCCTCCGCGAGCGCATCAAGCTGATCTTTGAAGCGCAGAAACTTGAGTATACTGTAGTAACTATTCACTAATTGCTCCAGTAGTTATGCGTCGCTTCGGTGTGGTAACGCTCGACAGACATATCATACGACAGCGTTTCTTCTGAGCTCTAAAACTAAACTTATCCAGTAACAATTTGTCATCCTCACGCCCCTCTGCCAGACGAATAATACTTTGTTGCTCATCATACATAAAGGACTTCAGGGCAGATGCTTTGATCTGCTGGCTGGTGTTAATCACCTGATATTCGCAGTTCGACAATGCACTAAGCTCAACAATCTGATTGGGGGTTCGCAATTTTTTTCCAACCGCTCTGAATATTAAGGCGTTACCGCGTATTAGAGTTATGACGGAATTACCAAAACGGTTGGCTTTCTCGTTATTTTTCATACTGTGACATTCTTCTTTGTTCGTTAAAAAGGACCGGGGAGTCGCTATTTTTTGCGAAAGCTTTTATGGGCCTCCCAGCCCAACAAGCGGCAAAAACTACGCGACCGCTCATGCCTGCGGCGGCCCCAGCCGTCCTGCTTCTCTCGTTGACTACCCGACAAGGGGTAGTCAACATCGTTCTCGCAATGACTCGACGCGATTTCGGAAAGCCTGCATTTTCACTACGCAAAAACACGCTTCGTGAAAACACATGCTCTATCGCTTCTGGGGACTACTCGACTCCTGTCTCGCAGCGTTGGTAAAACCTACAACCAGACAAGTCTGTTATCAAATTGGATTGCAATTCAATCTGCACTTTCATTGATAGCGGCCATTTATCCAACATCTCCAATGCCGTATCCTCAATTTATTCGGCATCAGGATTAATTGAATAGTATCTAAAGCACCAATATTGTGCTGTTTGCAATGAGAGCTAATATAATCATCTACCCCATCGGTTTATAAATTCATCAATTCATCATTTTTTTGAAAATCATCCAAATTTCTCATGTTTTATCCGTATAAAAAACAAATACCTATCAATAAACATTTGATGTGGCTTTTGGAGGCAATATAAGGTCATATTGATTTGGCTTTAAACGCTCTTGGATTTGACATGCAATATCTCTAGGGAGCGGCATTAAAACTTTACTTCCTTGCGGTATATCTTTTGGGCTATAAACATAACGCCCTCGATACTCTCGCCCATAGCGCAAAGGATCTTCATCCACAAAAAATGCAATGCGATCATGTAAGATTCCATAAAGCCAATTAGCACCTATCGACGTTCCAAAAACCCCAAGTACATCAGTTTTTGTGGTAAGAGCTTGCTCCTGGAGAGCTGAAAGCCAGGCAATACTAGCTTCAACAATGGCACTTTGCTGTGAAAGCAAGTTATTATCTTGATTTCTTTGTATTACAACCTCAGTTCGACGCGCAACAATACTAATTTCCTTTGGGAGTAATTGCGTATCCAGGTATTCAATTTGCAAGCCTGCACGCGCCAATAATATTTCAATACTCTGTTTCGAAAAGTGAGAGCAATGATCAAAAATGGAAATATCAAAAGGCGAATCTGGAAAATGCGGAACCTGTAGTATCGCAAGACTGTTCTCATCCATACGATCACGCATACTTTTCAAAAAAGAGAGCGGGTCAGTTACGTGCTCAAGCACATGAACGGCTGTTATAAGGTCAAAAGTATTTTCGATGTCAGCCAACTCCGCTTCATACACATCGCAGACATTCGGAATTTTCAGGACGCGTTCCCGGTCGGGAAGATGGGGATCGAAACCAAATAAACTCCAATTATTTACTTGCGCTGAAAACGCCTTCAATGTGGGGCCTGTTCCACAACCTAAATCCAAGAAACGTCCGCTCTCGGGTATCTTAAATTTCCTGAAAAAGTTGCGAAACATAACTTCCGATCTAGGTAATGCAACGCCTATATCTTGGTCAAATATGAGTTGTTCACTCCGATCTGCACTTTGGTGATAAAGATCATAGGACGAATAAATACGTTTAGTGGATTTACTCCAGGATTCATCTACGACTTTTTGAACTAAACCACATTGAGGACAAACCCCTACTAAGAATTTATCTCCCCATGAACGACAATCCGAAGTCACTGCCAGAAGATTTCCCGCTTTCTCAAAGCTGCGAAGCCCCTCGAATTCACATGAGTGACACTTATGTATAGGTTGTGTAGATGCCATTATGAGCTTCCTGATAGTTCTTTTCGCATAAATGAAAACATATTTAAAAATACAATGTTAAACAAGGGGAAATGAGGGACTATTAATAATCCCGCCAGGAGCGACTCCAACTTGAATATTCATACTTGAGGCTGTACCTTGCCGAGGCGCATATCGAGTCTGCCCCACAAGGTAACGCAAAGAGATGGCGCGACGTTGTCGATCCATCGAATTATTGGGCAATGAACGGTGCCAAGTTCGACCATCATGAGCAGCCACTCCACCAACGCGAAGCTTAATACCACAAACCTCAAAACTTTTATTAACAAAATCTAAAGGTGACAAACAGCTACTCCCATCACTCAAATCTTTTCCCGAATGAAGATCATAAGGGCCGCCAATAATACCAGACTTATGACTACCCACCGCATACTCAAGACCGCCATTCAAAGAATCCACATCATCAAGCGGAATCCACAGAGCAATCTGATTTTGAGGCTCAAATGGAAAAAATGCAGCATCTTGATGCCAACTCAGCATTTCACCTTCACCCGGCGGCTTTGAAAACATAATGGTTTCAAGAAGCCTTAGTTCTGTTTCACCCAGACTAACATGAGCAAACTGCCTAGCAAGATTACTTGCTTGCTCACCCAAAGCAAATTCAGAAAGCGTATCGAATTCCTCAAGTGGCCTAATACGCTTCGTATCACCCTGCACATGCCTCCAAAACACAGCTGCGGGCTTATCTTCCGGCAAAAATGAAGTTATAGTACTTTGAGTAAACTGTAAGCATTCATCTGCTATACGAGCGAGCAAATTAGTATCAAAATAGTTTTCAATGGCAACAAATCCCTGTTCACAGAAGAGTTTCGCATCTAAATTGGATAATGACCCAGATATTGGCTCTATTAGAGAAGGAGCTTTATCTTGCATAATTTCTATCTACCATTATTTAATACAATACCTCAATATACAATAAGTTAAGCATACAAAAAATAACTTATTGAAACCATTTAAGTGGATCGCATGAAGCTCGTTGGTTATTGCTGCTCAATAAATCAATAATTTGTGCTGTACTAACAACACAAACGAACTTCTCGCTGGGCGCTTATATAAAAAACTCGTTCCAACAGACAATACTCATTGGCTTCACACCTTTTTCACTTAGTACTTCTAACACTTTTTTATATTCAACCCATGGAAGAATAACTAATATTTTTCCATCAAACAATTCGAGACTATTTTCATCTATAATTTTCGTGGCTTTCCCTAAAAAAATCTTTTCCTTTCTAAACCCCCTAGTATCATATACATCATCAACAGTTTCGTTGTCGATATGAATATCATCTAAAAAAGTAGTTGCAAATCGATCAAGAGACGGAATGACTATAGCTTTATCATTATTATTCTTTATAGCGTCTATTGCTTTTTGAAATTTATCATAAACAATGCGCATATGCGGAACATCCATTGCCTTTAAATGCATTTTTCTTCCACATTCAGAGCAAAATATATTAATCCCTTGAACACCAACCGGGCCATTAAGGATAGGCCCCTTCTCATCCTGTTCAAATGGAAAATCAAATACCAATGTCTGCTGATGATGACAACATGGACAGCTTACCGTAACATCGGATTTCCAACGGGACAAAATACTGCCAGAAATAACCTTTGCACATCTTTTTCGGTGGTTCTCATCGTTTAATTCACGTAAGACCATATACCAATCTTTATATTTTTCATCGCTCATTTGCGTCATATTTATTTGGCTGTTATAAAGATACCCGGAAATATTGCACAAGCTACGCATAAACATTTCCCGATCTTCAATTAACCCATTTTTAACAGCGTTATTATATATTGGCGTACCGGCATAGGGGATAACTGCCGACCAATCGCAAAAATACAATTGATTATCTTCCTGAAACTGTAAACTCTCCCAAATAGTCTCTTCTGTCTCTGCGGGATCGCCAAATAAAAAATTACCCTGAATTCCAATTTTTGCTTCCCTGACTATTTTGACTGCGTCAGTAATAATTTGTCGGGTGATTTTCTTCTTCATACTGTCCAAAACAGTATCGCTGCCACTTTCAATACCAAACGAAATGTAATTACAGCCTGTTTCTCTCATCATTTGCAACATAGGTAAATTAATCTGATCCATACGCAATTGGCAAAACCATTTTATATTAAGGTTCCGCTCTTTTAATAGCCTACAGAATTCAACCACCCTGGCTTTATTGGCGGAAAACAATTCATCGTAAATTGAAAAACTGGTAACACCCCATCTATTGATATAACTTTCTATTTGATCGACCACCTTAACAATATTATGTTTTTTATAATCACCCATGCCAGCATGATGACAAAAAGTGCATTTAAACGGGCAGGATCGACTTGCTGAAATAGGGAATGATCGCCCCACATCCACTCGCGTTAAATGGTGTGAATATTGGCCATGTTCGCCCTGGAGCTGTATGTGTTCATTTATTCCGAAGGAATCCAAATCCGGCAACGGCAACTCATCTAAATGCTTGGGCGACTCACCTTCTCCTGTATAAACAGGATGTCCTTCATCCCAACACCAGATTCCCGCAATTTTTCGAGTATCAATGTTGTTTTCAATGGCATTCAAAAGCCTAGTAAAAATAAACTCGCCTTCACCAACAACTGCATAATCTGGCCGCAAGATATTCATCATAAGCTCTCCTTCGACAGCGGTAATGCCTCCGCCCAAAACAATAGGAATATCCGCCAGAACGTCTCGAATCTCCTTAATTAATTTATCTATTTCATTAAAAGAAATTGTTAAGCCGCTAATGCCAATTAAGTCGACTTTTCCGGTTTTCAATACGTTGATTAACTGAAGAGATCTCTCACCAATATTCATATTATTGAGATTCAAGCCCTTTACTGTATGGCCTTGGGTCTTTATATAAGCCGAAATATAAGCCAACCCTAACGGAAAATAAGAGGAGTTTGCCTGAGGATAATAACTGGGTGAAATCAACAATATATTCATAAGAAATAGCTCAATTTAAAGACTTCCAATATCATTTAGAATTTTATTAACCCTATGTTCCCAAGTATGCTGGGCATTAATTATGCTTATAATATCATTTTGAGCTTTGTTTTTAGACTCACTGTTTCGTTTAAAATCCTCATAAACCTCATCAAAATTTTCCGCCCGAAACATGTAAAAGTGTTTTTTATTATCAAAAAAATCATGTAGTCCTCGTCCCCTTTCTCCATTGTCACTATTGTCATACCAAAAAATATTCCCACCAGAAGCCATACAATCGATAGCCCTAAAATGAAAACTAACGCCATCATGAAGATTGATCTTTGATGACTGATGGATAACATTCATCTCATGAGGACAGTCTATAAAATATTTGTAATATTTTTGATATGCAGGCCACTCCTTCCAGTTTGGCGAACCATAAATAGCGACAGAATCTGATTTTTTTAATGCCAAATCTAACAACTCCACCCTATTTTTTAATCGTTTTGTTTTTTCCATCAAATCATAATATATATCGACACCAAGGGTACTTTCATTTATGGATATTTTTTTGCAAACATTTTTAATAATCTCTTCGAGATCTTTATGCGTTTTCATTTTAAGCGTCGAGTCCCGCAAATGTTCCTCATAATCATGTAGAAGCATTCCAAATGTTGATTCTGATTCCGAGTCTATATTCCTATCCAATTCTTGATCAGACCATGGCTTTGGAATATGTCCAATAAAATTAAACTCGGCGTCAACACCGTGTATTAGCTGCCCCGGAGCAAACATCTTGGTACAAGTGCCAGGCGGCAACCAGTCTTGCAGGCCTCCAACATCATAATTTGTATCCCAACCCGGATCCATGAAATACGTAATATCGCTACCCTTTATGTGATTTTCCGTTCTACCTTGAAAATCAACTATCCATGCAATATGAGGAATACCACGATCATGCAATATTGGAATATCATCTTTAACACGATTCATCTCAAAAATAACATCGGGGGTATTCTGGTTAAGCCATAAATACATTTCCGATTCAGCCAATAATCTGCAACAACCGGAAACCTTAATACCAGCCTGATCAAATGATTTTTCCAACCAGCCGAATATCCTTCGGTAAAAAACAGTATCGTTTGGCATAAAAATTGATATATGATTAATTTTCATCATTTATTTAAGTAGTCGCCTATTAAGTGCGGAAAGTATATTTTGGGCAATGGCTTTATATGAAAATATTTCCTGCAGTCTGCTCAATGCATTTTGAGAAACCCTGTTACGCTCATTTTCATTTACAAGATAACCCCTGATTTTATTTAAAAAATCATCCTCATCATCATATAATATAACTTGGTCGTCAGAAAAATAATCGGATAACGGTGAGCCATCGAATTCAATCCTACGGGATAGCATAAACGAACTGGACGCCATAGTCTCTAAAGCTCTCATATGCAAAGTAATACCTGGGCTGACATTCAAGCATATCCTGGCATTATTCATTATTCCGTTAATATATTCCCCATTATCAGCTATGCCTCTGGCGAATTTTTTAAACGCAGGGTAACGATCCCAGTTTTTTCCATACAAATGAATATTGATATCCAATTGCGAATCAATAAGCAAGGAAACCGGCCATATTTTCATTTTTCTAAGGTATTCGCAATGTAATCTATTTCCAGTTAAAGGAAATAGAACCTTCTTAACCAAAGGCTCTAATGTAATATTCTTTTCACAAAAAACGGCATTAAAGTCATCTGTGGTATCTCCACCGCGCATTGTGCAAAATTTATTAAATTCACTCATGTTAAGAGAAGATAAATGTTCATCCAAAATCCGGTACAGCCCGATTAGTTCAACTTCAGATATAACTCCCGCTTCAATAATATTTGTCTCATTTTCATTCAACAGTAACTGAAATTTTTCCGGGCTTCTGATTGGGTCGAATGCCATCCCTGGTTCTTGCAAATGCGTTATCACCAACACATCGCAATCGTAATTTTTCTCTTCAAGAGGGAAATAAATTTTGTCATTATAGCCAAGCGGCAAAAACTCGATGGGGCTGTTTTTATATGTCGGAAACTCATTCAAACCCAACCATGCTTTGGCAAAAACAAAAGTAAAGTCTTTAGCCTTTAAAGCTTGTTTATTGCCGGTTATATTAGGCAACATATCCTGAATCCAATTCACAAAAGGAATCGATTCAGGCACGCCATCAAATTCATGACGAAAATGGTCAATCGTTAAAATAATATCCGGCTTAAAACGATTTATCTCATCGATAAAATGTTCAATACTACTCAGGTAATAATTT
>Ga0208885_100622_pt1 | contig 12063 bp, 9 predicted proteins | sample LakWasMe74_LOW10_2_FD_183902 | JGI IMG/M metagenome (GOLD analysis project Ga0208885, IMG submission 183902) | Freshwater sediment methanotrophic microbial communities from Lake Washington under simulated oxygen tension - Sediment Metagenome... | ecosystem: Environmental > Aquatic > Freshwater >...
TAGCGGCGTGACCAGTAACAGAATAATGCCGGCGTTGCCGAATAACGGCGGCACGATAATGTCGGTCAAGCCGGGCGCGCCTTCAATCGAAGCCAGTTTGGGCTGGAGCGTGGTGAAGGCTTCAAGCTGGGTTAGAAACAGGAACGCTAGGATGAATTGCAATATGGCTAATATCGTCCAGGCCATCGGCGATAAGAACAGGGATCTGAATTCGCGGGAAGCAATCGTTAAAATCATGGTGATTACTTAGTTAGATGAATAGAACATGGATTTGCACGAATTTTTAGAAATTGAAGTAAGTTTGTTAAATATTGTCCACGAAAGACACGAAAAGCACGAAAAAACAATAGTTAGTCTAGTTGGCGCGGATGAAAATATTACCCCGTACAAAGCACTAAACTATCTAAAGCAACAACCGAACAAATTGTGCTATAAAATATTTTCGTGCTTTTCGTGTCTTTCGTGGACAAATAATAAATTTTATCCGTGATCATCAGTCAAATCCGCGTCATCCGTGTTTCATTCTTTACCCTATTCGCGATGCTCTTTGGTCAAGCTGATAAAAATATCTTCCATCGATCTTTTTACCGGGGTCAGTTCCTGTAGTCCCCATCCGGCGGCAATGATATGCGCGGCAATTTGTTCGGCCGGGTTGGCGGTTACGCTGTGGTGAATGATAATCCGGTTTCCGGTAATGCTTTCGATAGAACTGACACCGGGGATGGTCAACAAGTTGTTAATGTCAGGCGCTAGTCGCGTGGCGACTTGCAGCGTGCCGGTATCCATTTGCCGGTTGAGTCCGGCGATGGTTTCATTCAGGATCAACTGTCCCTGATCAATAATCTGTACGTGTGTACAGGATTCCTGCACTTCGGTGAGTATGTGGGTGGACAGAATGACGCCGTGATCCTGCCCTAATTCCCGTATTAAGGCGCGGATTTCCCTGATTTGAATGGGATCGAGGCCGACTGTCGGTTCATCCAGCACGATCACTTCGGGATTGTGCAGGATAGCCTGGGCAATGCCGACCCGCTGTTGAAAGCCTTTAGACAGGTTGGCGATCAGGCGGTCGGCGACATCGGTTAAGCCGCATCGCTCTTGGGTTCGGTTAATGGCATGAGCGACGGCATTTGCGGCGATGCCGTGCAGCCGGGCGCAATAAAGCAGGAATTCCTGTACGGTTAACTCTTTATAGAGCGGCGGTGTGTCGGGCAGGTAACCCAGATTCAGTTTGGCGGCTTTGGGTTGATCCAGCAGATCGAAACCGTTGATTTTAATTTGTCCGGCGCTGGGTGCGAGATTGCCGCACAGCATTTGCATGGTGGTGGTTTTACCTGCGCCGTTGGCGCCTAAAAAGCCGAGCACTTCGCCTTTGGCTAAGGTAAAGCTGACATCGTTAACAGCGCAATGTTTGCCGTAATAACGAGTCAGGTGCTCGGCTTCGATAAGGGCGGTCATGCGGACGGCTAAACGCGTTGCAGCAGTTTTTGTAATTCAGCCTGGATTTTTTTACGGTAGAACAGGAATTTCCAGCGAGTGCCGCCGCATTGTTTCCAAAGAATAGCCGAGCGTATGCCGGCCAGTAGGCAGGCGCGTATTTTATTGGCGATGTCGGGTCTGGATAAATATTCCTGTTCGCCGTTGACCATGATTCTCGGTTGCAGGGTGCTGATGGTGGTCTTGTAAATCTCGCCGAGATTCGCCAGCACATTTTCATGCAATAGGCCGAAATGCTCCGATTGTGTCTGGGCGCGCTCAATTCCGGTGAAAATGGTTTTAAGCAGGGCCGGTTGCTTGGATAGTTGGTTCTCCAGGAAAACCAGCGAGGCGGCATAACGCGCCTGTTCGGGATTGGCTATTTTGAGGCCGGTCAGTTGATTGTTAAGCTGCTCAAGTCCCAATTTAAGGCCCGATAATCCGCCGTACACGTTTTCCACGCCATGTTCGTCATTAACAAAAAGACTGGCAATACTGGCCTCAAGGGCCGACGAATCGGCGCTGCCGGTTGTTGCCAGTTGCTGCACCAGCGCCACTGACTGGGCGATGCCGGCAAGAGCGATAGTCTGGTGGGTGACGGTATTTAGCGGCATTAGTTTATATTGCCCATAACGTCTTTCGCCCAGGTTATGCTGTGAATATAAGCGTCGCCAATGATCGATTGGTCAATATCCTTAAAGGCTATTGATGAAATATCCCAATGTTCATAGCTGATAACACAGTTAAGCGCTTCGCCGCCCAGTCCTTTTTTATGCAATATGGCGGCAACAATGTCATCGGCCAAAGGCAATTGGCTGAGCGCTTCATCCAAGGGCATATCCAGCAAGCTATCCAGATTGGATAAGATGCCGATCAGGAAGAAATTGTCTGATTTATTGCCGCTCAGACCGGCCAACTCCTCGCACATTTTGCCCCGGATCAAGGCGTTTTGCATGACCGCTTCCGGCTTGTTGGATAAGGATGCCAGCGTCAATATGTTTATCCAGCGTTTTATTTCCTTTAGTCCCAGATAGGAAATAGCATGGTTGATGGACGAGACTTTATTGGGTAGCGCGAAAAATGCGGAATTTATATAGTGCAGGAGTTTATAGCTGAGCCCGACATCCAGAGATATTATCTTGGTCAGGTCTTCGAACTCAACATCCGGGTTATTAACGGTGTTTAATAATTGAATGGCGGCTGTTTGATTGACGCTGACGCGTTTGCCGGAAACGATATTGGGTTTGTTAAAAAAGAACCCCTGGAAATAGTCACAGCCTAATTCGACGAGGTATTGATACTCGGAATATGTTTCTACTTTTTCTGCGAGCAGCTGTACGTTGTAGGGCTTGAGTTGCTTAATCAGTTCTCGTGTTTTGGATTCGCCCATTTCCAGAATATCCAGCTTGATAATGTTGGCAAGTTCCACCAAAGGCGTCCATTCCTCGGAAAAGACAAAATCATCCAGGGCAATGATGTAGCCCAGGCTTGACAGTTCTTTTAAGTTGGCGACGACGCTTGAGTCAATTTCAACATTTTCCAGCACCTCAATAACAATCCGGTCTTTAGGAAGGTGCAAAGGTGTTTTGTCGAGGATGTTTTGGGTCGTAAAGTTAATAAAAGCTTTGTGAGGGCCTACTATGGTGTTGAGTCCGAGTTCTAAAATAGTGTCGGTAATGACTTGATTGGTTGCTTGAGTAGCGCCGTCCTTATGATTCAGGTCAAAATCATTGCCCCTGAAAAGGAGCTCATAGGCGTAAATATTCAGTTTCTGATCAAAAATCTGTTGCCGCCCGATTATAATGTCTGCCATTTTAATTACTTAGGTGTTGAATTTAAATATTTGTAGATCGGGTTTTACCCAAAGGGCGCAAAAACGCTAACCCGACCCACATATGCTTGAATTTATACCATGATTCCCGGCTATCAGTCGAGTATGATATAAAGCCATTCTTGTAGAGATGTTACATGATGCTTCTCTACCAACCTTAAGGAGACTGAAATGACTGAGTCTGTATCGTTAGCCGTTAGCGGCATGAAATGCGGCGGGTGTGAAGCCAATGTGACGAGTAAATTGGAAGCTATCGATGGGGTGTTGTCGGTTAATGCGTCAAGCCAGAACAACGAAGTCAACGTTGAATTCGATGCTGAAAAAACCAGTTTGGATGTTATTGCTAAGGCTATTATCGATGCAGGTTTTTCCGTAGAGGCATCGTAATGGCTAAGGTGATTTTATGAATACGAAAACTTCCGACGAGTTGCGGCTATCCATTTTAGGCATGCGTTGCGCAGGTTGCGTCAGCGCCGTTGAAGGCGCTTTGGCGGCGGTAGAAGGGGTAACTTCGGTTAGCGTCAACTTCGCCGATCATTCCGCGGTGGTTAAAGGCCGGGCCGATCCTGAATTGTTAACGCGGGCCGTAAAAGCGGCCGGTTATGACGCCGCGGTGATGGAGGGTTTTGAAGATCCTGCCGAGCAGGATCAACAAGAGTTGCAACGCTACCGCCAACTGATGAAAAAAGCGGCGGTGGCGGCCGTTTTCGGTCTATCGTTAATGGCAGCCGAACATTTTGGCTGGTTGCCGGAAATCGGTTCGCCGACAGGTTTATGGGTGTGGCCGGAAATCGCCCTTATCACCGTAAGCATTTTGGTTTACTCAGGTTGGCATTTTTACAGCGGCGCCTACAAGTCATTAATGTTGGGCCAAGCCAACATGGATACCTTGATTGCCTTGGGTACCGGTTCGGCGTGGCTGTATTCCTGCATTGTTATCGATTATTACGCTACTTTGCCGTCCCTGGCGAAACATGCCTATTTTGAAGCTGCGGTAATGATTCTGGCCTTCATAAATCTGGGCTCCGGTTTGGAAACATTAGCCCGGGGCAAAACCTCCAGCGCCATTCGGCAGCTGATCGGTTTGCAGCCGCGTACCGCGCGCGTGATCAGAAACGGCGAGGAAATGGATGTTGCTATCGAGCAAGTCGGTTTGGGCGAAACGTTAAGAGTCAGGCCCGGCGAGAAAATCGCCGTTGACGGCGTGTTGCTGGAAGGGCATTCCACGGTTGACGAGTCGATGCTGACCGGCGAGTCATTGCCGGTAGAAAAAACCGCAGGCGCGGAAGTGGTTGCCGGAACCATGAACCAGACCGGCAGTTTTTTGTTTACCGCAACCCGCATCGGCCGCGATACCGCGCTGGCGCAGATTATTAAAAGCGTCCGGCAAGCGCAAAGCAGCAAGCCCGAAATTGCCCGTCTGGCGGATAAAATTTCCAGCGTTTTCGTACCGGCCGTGGTCGCGATTTCCGTGCTGACTTTTTTGCTTTGGTACGCTTTTGGGCCTGAGCCTTCATTGGGATATGCTTTCGTCACTTCAATGACCGTGTTGGTGATCGCTTGTCCCTGCGCCTTGGGCTTGGCGACGCCTATTTCGGTGATGGTCGCGGTGGGCCGCGCCGCTCAATCGGGGATTTTGATTCGGAAGGGCGAAGCCTTGCAAACGGCGGGAAAACTGACGTGCTTAATACTCGATAAAACCGGCACGGTAACCGAAGGCAAGCCGACTGTTTCAACGGTTGAGGCTATCGGCGATAGCAATGAAGAGCAGGTGCTGCAATGGGCTGCGAGTATCGAGTCAGGTTCGGAACACCCGTTGGCGGCGGCTATTTTGTCGGCAGCGGAAGATAAACAAATCAAATTGGAAAAAGTTAAACAATTTGCCGCCGTCGCGGGCCACGGAGTCATGGCGACAATTAACGAGCGGCGCGTATTGTTCGGCAACAAGGCGCTGATGGATGAGCAAGGCGTTAGCTACACGCGTTTCAATGAACGGCTGGAACAGTTGTCGGCTTTAGGTCAAACGCCGATGTTGCTTGCTGTCGATAACAACATAACCGGTATTATTGCTGTTTCAGATCCGATTAAAAAGGATTCGGCATACGCGGTGCAGCTGTTAAAAGATCGGCATATACGCATTATCATGGTGACCGGGGATAATCCAATAACCGCTCACGCCATTGCCGAACAGGCAGGTATTTCCGAATTGCGCGCGCAGGTGTTGCCTCAAGATAAAGCGGCGGTCGTTAAAGAGTTGCAACAAGCAGGTGAAATCGTCGGCATGGTCGGCGACGGTATTAATGACGCCCCTGCATTGGCTCAGGCGGATGTCGGTTTTGCCATAGGCACCGGAACCGATGTCGCTATTGAAAGCGCCGATGTGGTTATTTTGCAAGGCTCCTTGCTCAAAGTGCCCGAAGCCATTGAATTATCTAAAGCGACGGTCATCAATATCAAACAAAACCTGTTCGGTGCGTTTTTCTATAACACGATCAGCATTCCGGTTGCGGCGGGCTTGTTGTATCCGCTATTCGGCATTTTGTTGAACCCGATGATTGCCGGTGCGGCGATGGCCATGTCTTCCGTGACCGTGGTTACCAACGCCAACCGTTTGCGTTGGACAAAATTTATTGAACACCAATAGCTTTAGACATAGTGCCGAACATATTCACGAACGAATAGCCGCATCGGCGCATTGCGTAGTCGATATTGTTGGTAAGCCTGATTGACGTCCATTGGCGTGATATGGGCATAAACGCCGAATCCTGTTTTTGCGGTAAACTCATCGCTTAAGATTTCGATAAACACTGTCCAGGACGAATCTGCTGTATTTGTGTTTTGTGTTGTCATGGCCGTACTCCTTGGAAAATAGCTAACTTGATTCATTAAGTATCCAGCATAAAGGGTGCCGTTTTAAGAATATCTTTACATGACATCAAGTTGGTGTATCGCTATGAATGGTTTCCTGTAAGGGGTGACAATAATCCGGCAATTGCTTGCCTTGATTCGTTAGCGGCAGTTAGGCCTGTTAATAAAGAGATGGCAGGAGCTTTGGGGATTGATAGCTGTTTTATTTGTTATAGTATTTATCTTCCGCCCATTTCAATGGATTGTTTCGAATATACTCGACTATATCCAAATAGGATTGTTCGCTACGGATAACGTGTTCGTAATAATTACGTTGCCATAATTTTTGATCAAAGGGCTGCCAGTTTTTTTGTTTTACCCCGGCAATATAATCATTAGTGGACAAGGATTTAAACGCGCCAATAACATCCCCAATCGTCGGGCTGATTTCTGTTGTGGTGGTCTGTTCGATTAACGATTGTGTACCCGTAGGGACAATCCCTTGTGGTTGCCCTATATCCGAATGCCCAGGTATCAATTCAATAATGCCATGAAAATGATTCGGCATAACGATAAATTCATCCAATTCAACAGTATGGAAACGATCGGCCAATGCAAGCCATTGGCCATGAACCATTTCTCCGGCATTATTTAAAACCATTGCCCCATCAATTTCGCCAAACAAACACAAACGGTTCTGTATGCAAATGGTAATAAAATACAATCCCGCCTGGGAATAATCGTAGCCTTTTAACCGAATCGACCTGCGATGATGAATGTTTGGCTTATATTGCACGGGTGCCCCTGTTATTCTGTTTTGGTTCAGGAATATTGTAGGGGCAATCCCTTGTAGTTGCCCCATTTGCGGTAATCCGAATTGTCGTTGTCCGATTTGCGGTTGGTCGATAAATGCCGGGGATAATCATGATGATGTTAGCCCGTCAGGGGCAACCACAAGGGATTGCCCCTACGATGGTTTTGCCCGTCACCGTTTTGGGAATTATCGCGTGCGTTTTTAGCAGTTCGATATTGCACGGTTTTTTGTTTTATCGTTCCCACGTTCCAGCATGGGACGATCAATATATTGTAGGGGCAATCCCTTGTGGTTGCCCCATTCGCGATAATCCGAATTGCCGTTGTCCGGTTTGCGGTTGGTCGATAAGCGCCGGGGATAATCATGATGATGTTAGCCTATCAAGGGCAACCACAAGGGATTGCCCCTACGAAATGTCGGCATGGCTAGTCGCTAGATGATGCCAGCTAAGGGGTTTTTGGCTTGGTGTTCTTTTCGAGCGGCAATAAGATTAAGTGCTATAGCGCAGCCGTACCAAATTAGCAATAAAGCGGCTACCCAAGGCCAGGAATAGAATTGATGTACATAGTTGGCGGCGAAATAAAGAATAAGTGCCCCCAAGCCACCAATAGCCAAGGCCAAGGTCAAGACAAAAATAAGTTTTTTGACCTTATCGCTTGCCGTAATGCTCTTGCCACTCAGGATAATAATAATGGAGGAGAGTACGGTTCCCGCAGCAATAACTTGACATAGCAATAAGAGGCCTAATTTAAATGAAGCAGAAATGTCGAAAATATGCTGTACTGGGTATATCAACAAGGCAATTAAGGCTAGTATGATGATTACTATATAATTTCTATTATTAACTATCCATTGCCAGTTTTCCCAGCAATACAAACTCATAGCATAAAGCGAGGACGCTATTAGCAGCAACGCCATGATTCCGGCTAACATAAAATGCCAACCTGTTTCAGTAGAGTAGCCGACCACCGAGCGCGAGTTCCGCCAATCTTCCTTTGGCTTACGCTCATAGGATTCAAATGCTTGCAGCAGTTTGCCAAATTGTGGTGGCGTTAGTCCATTCACCAGAATAGCAACGCTTGTCGGCAAGTCATTGGCAGTCTCCAGTATGAGTTTTTTTAGCTGTGCTGCCGGAGCATTAAGCAGCTCATCGCCACATAAATCAAATACTTGAAAAATAAAATTTTTCCTTCCATATAGATATTTAAGGTTATGTAAATCTAGGTTTAACTCACTAATGCCAGTTATTTCAGACTTTATTTCTGCCAGATATTTACTGATTTCAGAACAAGGATTGTCCAGTATTATTTGTATTTCATTTTTTAACGCCAGTATGTTTTCATCTGAACACAACAAAACCGGCAAAGCAATGCGCGGATCAACTGTTTGTTCAAGGCTAGGGGTAATAGCCCTTGAGTTATTAATAACCCATTCGAGCAGTAACACGATTCTGCCGGCAATCACCGGCAAAGCGGATTCTTTAGGCTCGGCAAACGGTGCCCAAACCCAGTCATGCCAAGCTTGGCTACGCTGGTGCATGGTTAATTCAACATGGCGCAGAACTTCCTCGTTTTCCGGTATCCCGATTAAGTAAGCAAGTTGCCAAGCAGCGGCGATAGCCATTGAATTATCGCCCCAAAGCAAACCCACCAGCTCCACCGTTGCTTTCGGTGTGGCAATGCCGCCCAAGTCCTCCATCGCATTGTGACTCCCTGCCGCTGCCAGCTGGCCCAATGCAAACACGGCTAACTCGCCCATACGCACTAAGGGTTGTCGAACCTCAGGTAGCAGGACATAATAGATAGCCAGCACTTCAGCGGCCTTGGGCAGATTGGTGAACGACAACGCGTTAGCCGCAAGCTGCCGCGCTTCGCTCAGTGTGGAGCCGCTTAGTACTTGTTCCAGACGCGCCAACATCTGCTTTCCACGCGGCCTAGTGTCGCCTGCCACCGCTCCCAGGGCATGGGCTACGCTGTCATTGCCTACGCCTTGCGCCAGTTCGCCACAGAAATGTTCGATGATGTTGTCGGCTAGCTCAGGATCGACCTGTTTGGCATCTGCCAGACATTCCAAGCCGGTGATGGCATCGACTTGGCAAACGGCTTTAACGACTTCGGTACTGTCCACGGCTAAGCCGCACCAGAGTTTGACCGGTTCGCGCCAGCCGTCGGGGTCTAGTTGGTAGGCTTGGATAAGCTCTTGGCCTTTGCCTTGCAGGGCTGAGGCGACAAAAAACTCCTGCAAGGTCAGATGGCCGAATTGGTAACGCTCGCCGCCGTCTATTTCCAGTAACAAGCCGCTACGCTCGACAATTTCTTTGAGGATGTTGCGGGCGTCTTTGCCAACATCCAGATTTAGGCGCGGCAGTATGTCTTTTAGCTGAAGCAACACGTTTTCATGGTCGATGCTACGGCGGTCTTGGTTTTGCTCGTCTGCGCCATGCAGGTACAGAGCCAGATGTTCCAGCACGGCATGTTTGTCGTGCGGCTGATAGTGGTTGCGTTCCTGATGCCATTGCCGCAGTAGTACGTCAGTCGCGAGTTTATAGAATTCGGCGCGTGAATGCGGCAATACATGTTCCGTATCGGCGTATAAATAAGCAATGATGGTCAGTAGCAGCGGATTTCGCGCCAAGTCTTTAAGCCTAGGCCGGTCTTGCAAGGTGCCTAGCAGTTGGTCGACCGATTTATCGACCGGCATGTCGGGCGCCCAGGCACTTAAAAACTGGCGTATTTGCGCATCGGCAAATTCTTTAACCAGCAAGGTTTCGTCAACGACATCGAAAAACTCGTTTTGGTATACGGCACGGCGGCAGGTGATCACCACGGGACACTCGGGGTGATCTGCCAGTAAGTCTTTAATGGCATTGATGACCCTGCCGCGTTCGCTATAGCTCACTTCGTCCAAACCATCGAACAGCAGCAGCAATTCGCCTTTATTCAAGGCCTGTTCGACATAATGTTCCGCTCTGGGGAAATCGTTTTGTTCCAGTATGTGCGCCAAATGCTGAAGCAAGCTGATATTTGGATCGGCAGCGCGGTTTAATTCCAATAGCACCGGCACGGCTTGAATGCCGTAACCATCAAGCCCGTGTTCGGCATAGTGAAAAGCAACATGTTTCATCAGCATGGTTTTGCCAGACCCCGGTTCACCGACCACCATTAGCCGCTTGAATCGGCTGATGGCTTGCATGGCTGTCATCTGCAAGGCATCTGACCGTCCGGTCACTTGCAAAGGCACAAATACTTCGGCCATTTTTAACGGAGCCCGGTCTCGAAAAGGAATGCGTACAGACTCGTATTTTCTAACCAGAGCTTTGCGATAATGCCGCAATGCGGTTTTGCGCAGGAACTGTTGCCCGGCAAGACGGCTGTATAGCCAATTGCTTGTAGTTTTTAGGGTGAGGTTTATTAGGTCGCTGAGGGAGTTACGAAAAACCGCCACGAATAAACCGAAAATACCGAATAGCCAGCCAGCTTCAGGGCGAAAGGATGACCAGGATTGCTGTTTGGCTTCCTTGGCTTTGCTGTAGGCTTGCTCGTAAATGACTGCCGCTTCTTGCCGCTCGACGCCTGCTTTATTATCGCCATACAAGCTGACTGCCAGCCCTGTATCCATAGCTTTGTCGTTTTCGACATGGCGCACGGCTAAGGCGTTAAGGTCTTTTTCAAGTTGGGTTTTCGGGGAGACGGGCGGATTAGCCAGCGGCGTGTTCGGGCAAAAAACAGTTGCTAATAAGAGGATTAACAAAATTAACAGTGCTGGTTGTGAGATTTTCAGGCCGGTTGATCGATTCATGTTGTGAGCACGCAATAGCAAAAATAAAAAAGCGGCGTAGTTTGCGTGGAGTGTAACGGAATGAGGGGGGGATTCGCCACAGGCGGCGTTAGCCCAAAAACTGTGGAAAAGACGGTTTTCTAAATCGTCACCATGAATAGCGGCAAGTTTGCTGTCGTGTAAAAGAAATTACAAAATTATGGTTTAGCCACTTTCCGTTTAATTCGAGAAACCGTAGGGGCAATCCCTTGTGGTTGCCTTTGATAGGCTAAAGTCACCTGAGATTTCAGTCAGCGACTAATTGGATTGCGACGATTAGGGCAACAACGAATGGGGCAACCACAAGGGATTGCCCCTACGGTAGGATTAATGATCTCTCTGAATAATATACAGCGATAAATCGCGCAATAAATCAGCTTCGCTGCCGAAAATGCTCAGGTTGTCCAGCGCTTGTTCATGCAGTTCCTGGGCTTTTTGTTTGGCGCCGGCCATGCCTAGCAGGGCAGGGTAGGTGGGTTTGTTGTTATCTTTGTCTTTGCCTTGGGTTTTGCCTAAGGTTGCAGTATCGCTTTCCTCGTCGAGAATGTCGTCTTTAACCTGGAACGACAAGCCGATGCATTTTGCATAGTTATCCAGTTTTTTGGCAATATCCGGTTTTACATCGGCTTTCGCCAGCGTCGCCATATTGACGCTGGCACGAATCAGCGCGCCGGTTTTATGGATATGCATGTTTTCCAGCTCGGGCAGAGTCAAACGTGTTCCTACCGATGCCAAGTCGATGGCCTGACCGCCTACCATGCCTTGAGAACCGCTGGCTTTGGTTAAAACGCTAATCATCTTCAAGCGGTTTTCGGGGGGGGCGGTAATGCTGGGATCATTGGCCAATGTTTCAAAAGCCAAGGCCTGTAATGCATCGCCGGTTAAAATAGCGGTCGCTTCATCGAAAGCTACGTGGCAGGTCGCTTTGCCGCGTCTGAGATCGTCATCATCCATCGCCGGCAGGTCGTCATGTATTAAAGAGTAAACGTGGATGAATTCAACCGCGCAAGCCGGGCCGTCCAGCGCTTCGGGGGCTATGCCCAGGACTTTTCCGGTGCAGTAGGTCAGCATCGGGCGCATCCGTTTGCCGCCATCCAAGGTGCTGTAGCGCATCGCTTGGTGCAGTTTTTGCGGCAGTATGTTTTCGCCGGGAAGGCGAGCATCCAGGGCTCTTTCCACGCGGTTTTGACAAAAATCAAGATAGTCTTTTAACGCATTACTCATCGGTAAATGGCTCCAGGGTTTGAGTGCCGTTTTTTTCAATTAGAATTTGAACTTT
>Ga0208885_100626_pt1 | contig 12023 bp, 10 predicted proteins | sample LakWasMe74_LOW10_2_FD_183902 | JGI IMG/M metagenome (GOLD analysis project Ga0208885, IMG submission 183902) | Freshwater sediment methanotrophic microbial communities from Lake Washington under simulated oxygen tension - Sediment Metagenome... | ecosystem: Environmental > Aquatic > Freshwater >...
GCCCACTACCGGCCGCGCGGCAGCGGCCAAGTAGGCCCCCACCGACCACGCGGGCAGCGTGCCCACCACGAGGCAGGCCAGCACCAGCAGTTCGACGGGAACGCGCATCCAATGTGGGGGCTCGTGGGGCGGGCGTGGCAGGTCGGTGGCGGGCGGGCCAAAGAACACATCCACCGTGAAGCGCAGCGAGTAGGCCACGCTGAACATGCCGGCCACCGTGGCGGCGATGGGCAGCAGCCATTCGAGCAACGGCGTGGTGTTCACGTACACCGTCTCGGCAAAGAACATTTCCTTGGACAGGAAGCCGTTGAGCAGCGGCACGCCCGCCATGGCCGCGCTGGCCACCATGGCCAGGGTGGCGGTGATGGGCATCATGGTGCGCAGGCCCGACAGGCGGCGTATGTCGCGCGTACCGCTTTCATGGTCCACGATGCCCACGGCCATGAACAGCGAGGCCTTGAAGGTCGCGTGGTTCATGATGTGAAAGACCGCCGCGACGGCTGCCAGCGGGCTGTTCAGGCCCAGCAGCAGGGTGATCAGGCCCAGGTGCGAGATGGTCGAGTACGCCAGCAGCCCCTTGAGGTCGTTCTGGAACATGGCCGCATAGCCACCCACCAGCAACGTGCACAGCCCCGCACCGCCTACCAGCCAGAACCACTGCTCGGTACCCGCCAGCGCCGGCCACAGGCGCGCCAGCAGAAATACGCCCGCCTTCACCATGGTGGCCGAGTGCAGGTACGCCGACACAGGCGTGGGCGCCGCCATGGCGTTGGGCAGCCAGAAGTGGAACGGGAACTGCGCGCTCTTGGTCAGCGCACCCAGCAGAATCAGGACGAGTGCTGTGGTGTACAGCGGATGGTTCTGGATGAGCTGCCCCGCAACCAGCACATGGTCGAGGTCGTAGCTGCCGACGATGTGGCCCAGCACCAACATGCCCGCCAGCATGGCCAGTCCGCCCGTGCCTGTCACCGTCAGCGCCATGCGCGCACCACGCCGCGCGTCCTTGCGGTGGTGCCAGTAGCCGATCAGCAGGAAGGAGAACAGGCTGGTCAGCTCCCAGAAGAATGCGATCTGGATGATGTTGCCCGACAGCACCACACCCGCCATCGCTCCCATGAACGCCAGGAAGAACGAGAAGAAGCGCGGCACCGGGTCTGCGGGCGACATGTAGTAGCGCGCGTACAGCACCACCAAGCTGCCCACGCCCAGCACCAGCATGCAGAACATCCACGCGAAGCCATCCATGCGGATGACGAGGTTCAGGCCCAGTGCGGGCAGCCAGGCCAGCTCTTGCCGGATCACGCCGCCGTCTGCAATCTCTGGAAAGTACAGCGCCGCCTGGGCTGTGCAGAACACGGCGATAAGTCCCGCCAGGGTGGACTCGGTATTGCGGGCGTTGGACGGCAGAACCGCTGCCAGCAGGCTGCCGATGAAGGGGAGAAGGATGAGCGTGATCAGGGGCATGCGCAGATGATTTTAGGGGTAGCTCCTAAAAACCCTGCCCAGCCCTTGCCGTTGCGCCCGCCGTGCCGCAAAAAAGCAAGCCCTCTGGAGCGGGCTTGCTGCTTGTGAAGCGTGCTTAGTTTTTGCTAGCGCCTGTTGCTTGGGCGGGCGCTGGCGCGGCCGGTGCCGCCGTAGCCGTGGCAGGTGGTGTGGCTGGCGTGGTTGCCATTGCGGCGTCCTTGTCAGCGCTGCCGCGGGCTTTGCGGTCTGCTGCGTGGGGGCTGCTGTGCTTCTTGTTGTTTTTGACTTCTGCCTTGGCTGCAGCTGCCGCGCTGTACTTCTTCCCGTTGACGGTCAGGCCCTCTTTGGAGAAGTTGACGGCACTCTTGTTGCCCACGCCGCCCACACGGCCAATGAAGTCGGCCCAGTCCTTGAAGGGTGCGCTTTGGCGCTCTTGCAGGATGCGGCCCGACAGGCCGGGGCCAATGCCTTTGATGCCGTCGAGTTCGGCCTCGGTGGCGGTGTTCACGTCCACGGCGGCCCAGGCGACGGAGGCAAGCAGCGTGGCAACAATCAGGGTCAGCAGTTTCTTCAGCATGGCAAGGGTCCTACGGCGTAGCGGGGGAGGGCCGGGGTCAGAGTTCTTCGACCCGGCGCGCGGGGTAGCTGTCCCAAGTCTGGCAGCCGGGACATTGCCAGAAATGCTGACGGGCTTCAAAGCCGCAGGCCGCGCAGCGATAGCGGGTGAGGGGTTTGACGGCATGGTCCAGTGCACGTTGGACCTGGGGATGGAATTCTTCGTGTTCCAGCTTTTCGGTGGCCAGCCATTTGGCGGCGGCGACCAGAGAGCGTTCCTTGTCCAGGTGCTCCACATAGCGCTGGCGGGCGGATGGGCGGGTGGCCTCGTCGGCGGCTTCCATGGCCACGATGCTCTCCAGCACGTCCAGCGAAGGCGCTTGTGCATAGTGGGCCTGCAGCAGGGCATGCACTTCCTGCGTGCGGCCAGTGGCCGTTCCGGCCTCAACCATCAGCGGGGCTGCCAAGGGCAGTGCAGCGGGGTTGCGCTCGCCCAGCGTCTTGAGGGTGGACAGCACCGCCGCGGGCTGGCCCATGAGGCGTTGCAGGCGCGCCAGTTCAATGCGCGCGCGCGCCGCCTCGGGGGCGGCTACCACCGCCTGCTCCAGCAGGGCCTGGGCGCCGGGCAGGTCGCCTTGCGCGCTCAGCGCCAGGGCCTGCTCGCACAGGTAGTGGGCCTGGCGGGTGCTGAAGTCGCCTTGGTCGGCGTCGTGCATCTTGCGGGCGATGCTGGCGGCATGGGGCCAGTCGCGCGAGCGTTCGTAGATGGCCAGCAGTGCCAGGCGGGCCTGGGCTTCGAACGGGGTGCCCTCCAGGCGCTGCAGCGCGTCTTCGGCGCGGTCCAGCAGCCCGGCCTTCAGAAAGTCGAGCGCCAGTGCATGCTGGGCGCGCTCGCGGTCGGTGCGGGAGAGGTCGCCGCGCGAGAGCAGATGTTCGTGAACACGCACGGCGCGGTCGTACTCACCCCGGCGGCGAAACAGATTGCCCAGGGCGAAGTGCAGCTCGGACGTATCGGGGTCGTTCTGCACGGCCTCGATGAAGGCGTCGATCGCCTGGTCCTGCTGCTCGTTGAGCAGGAAGTTCAGGCCCTTGAAGTACGCCTTGGGCGCCCGCCGGTTCTCTGCGCGCAGCTGGCGCAGGTCAAAGCGCGATGCGAGCCAGCCCAGCACAAAGGCCAGAGGCAGGCCCAGCAGTATCCAGCTCAGGTCAAATTCCATGGATCGAAGGCAGGTCAGGAGGTGGTGGAGGCGCGGCGGGTGTGGTGCTGGCGGCGGGCGCTACAGGGGTGGGGGCAATGACCGCGGCCTGGGCGCGGCGTGCAGCGGTGCGGTGCCGCCACCAGCGCGGCACCATGCCCAGGGCCCCGACGACCAGACCTGCGGCAAAGGCGGTCAGCACCACCAGCACCAGCGGCGCGCGCCATTGCGTGCCAAAGAAGAAATGCACGGTCGCGTCCTGCTGGTTGTTCAGCGCGAAAGCGAATAGCGTAAAAAAAATGGCTGCCTTGAGCAGCCACAGGAGGTATTTCATCGGTCTCCCCAGTGGTGGGGCGATTCTAAGAGCTTGGCGCTGCGGCCCCGTGTGGAGGTGCAGTCAGACCAGCACAGGCCAAAAACGCCGCAGGCGCAGATAACTCATGCGCCTATTGCTATCAATTCAATATCAAGTACCCGTGGTGCCTGTGGCAGGCTGGGTGTTTTCTTCCATTTCGGCTGTGCGTTTGTCCACGGCTTCGCGCAGGGCCTTGCCCGGCTTGAAATGGGGAACGCGCTTTTCGGGGATGGCCACGGCCTCGCCGCTGCGCGGATTACGGCCCATGCGGGGAGGGCGATGGTTCACCGAGAAACTGCCAAAGCCCCGGATCTCGCTGCGGTGCCCGCGCACCAGGGCCTCGCCCACAGCGTCCAGAATGGTCTTGACCGCGTATTCGGCATCGCGGTGGGTGAGCTGGCTGAAGCGGGCGGCCAGTTCTTCGACGAGGTCTGAGCGGGTCATGGAATCTTGGGACATAGGCAAGTCTTGGCTGAAAAAAGAGCGGGCGCCGAGGCGCCCGCTGTCTGACCGTCCAAGAGGCCTCTGCATGAATCTTCGCGTGGGTCGATTCGCGCGGAGGCTCCCTGGTGGGTCAGCGCTTTACTTTTCCGAGTTGTCCAGCTTGGCGCGCAGCAGGGCGCCCAGGCTGGTCGTGCCGGCGCTTTCGCGGCTCGATTGCTGGCTCAGGTTGGCCATGGCGCCTTGTTCGTCAGCCATGTCCTTCTGCTTGATCGACAGCTGGATGTTGCGGGTCTTGCGATCCACGTTCACCACCACGGCCGTGACTTCGTCGCCTTCCTTCAGCACATTGCGGGCATCTTCCACGCGGTCGCGGGAGATTTCCGAAGCGCGCAGGTAGCCCACGATGTCTTCGCCGAGGTCGATTTCAGCGCCACGGGCGTCCACGGTCTTGACCTTGCCGGTCACCGTCTGGCCCTTATCGTTCACGGTCACGAAGGTCGTGAATGGGTCGCCGTCGAGCTGCTTGATGCCCAGCGAGATGCGTTCGCGGTCCACGTCCACGGCCAGCACGATGGCTTCCACTTCCTGGCCCTTCTTGTAGTTGCGAACAGCGGCTTCGCCGGGTTCGTTCCACGACAGGTCAGACAGGTGCACCAGGCCGTCGATGCCGGCAGCCAGGCCCACGAACACGCCGAAGTCGGTGATCGACTTGATCGGACCCTTCACGCGGTCGCCGCGCTTCGTGTCCTGTGCGAATTCTTGCCATGGGTTGGCCTTGCACTGCTTCATGCCCAGGCTGATGCGGCGCTTGTCTTCGTCGATTTCCAGAACCATGACTTCGACTTCGTCGCCCAGCGAAACCAGCTTGGCGGGAGCGATGTTCTTGTTGGTCCAGTCCATTTCAGAGACGTGCACCAGGCCTTCGATGCCGGGTTCGAGTTCGACGAACGCGCCGTAGTCGGCAATGTTCGTGATCTTGCCGAACAGGCGCGTGCCTTGTGGGTAGCGGCGGTTCACACCCATCCATGGGTCGTCGCCCATTTGCTTCAGACCCAGCGAGACACGGTTCTTCTCGGTGTCGAACTTCAGGATCTTGGCCGTGATTTCCTGGCCAGCGGTCACCACTTCGGAGGGGTGACGCACGCGGCGCCATGCCATGTCGGTGATGTGCAGCAGGCCGTCGATGCCGCCCAGGTCCACGAACGCACCGTATTCGGTGATGTTCTTGACCACGCCTTGAACGATGGAGCCTTCCTTCAGGGTTTCCATCAGCTTGGCGCGCTCTTCGCCCATGGAGGCTTCCACCACAGCGCGGCGGCTCAGCACCACGTTGTTGCGCTTGCGGTCCAGCTTGATGACCTTGAATTCCATGGTCTTGTTTTCGTACGGCGTCAGATCCTTGATCGGACGGGTATCGATCAGCGAACCGGGCAGGAATGCGCGGATGCCGTTGACCAGAACGGTCAGACCGCCCTTGACCTTGCCGCTGGTCGTGCCAGTGACGAATTCGCCGGATTCCAGGGCCTTTTCCAGGCTCATCCAGGAAGCCAGACGCTTGGCGGTGTCGCGCGACAGGATGGTGTCGCCGTAGCCGTTTTCGATGGAGCCAATGGCCACCGACACGAAGTCACCCACTTGGACTTCGACTTCGCCCTTGTCGTTCTTGAACTCTTCCAGCGGCACGTAGGCTTCGGACTTGAGGCCAGCGTTCACGACCACGAAGTTGTGCTCGACGCGCACGACTTCAGCGGTGATGACTTCGCCTGGTCGCATTTCCGTGCGCTGCAAGGATTCTTCAAAAAGGGCGGCAAAAGATTCGGACATGTGTTTCCTTGCCACAAACAGGATTCCGGTAGCACCATTGCTACCGTTTTTATAGCTGCTTGCGGTGGTTTTTTGCGGCAGAGCCGCGGGTTAGGTTATCGATCCACACAACCTGTGCGCTGACGCGCGAGAGGGGTTGCGTGGGCCTGTGGCAAGGCCTTTCGGCACTGCCTGGAGCCCGAGGGCTCCACATTGTCAGCGCTGCGCAGAAGCTGCGAAGGGCTGACGCTCCTGCCACCAGGCCAATACCTGTTCGACGGCTTGTTCAATCGTCAAATCGGAGTTGTCCAGGACCAGAGCGTCCTGCGCGGGCTTGAGAGGCGCAACGCTGCGGGAACTGTCCCGGGCGTCGCGCGCTTCCAGATCCGCACGAAGGTCTTCGATACTAGCCGAAAAACCCTTAGAAATCAACTGCTTATAACGGCGCTCCGCGCGGCAGGCGGCGCTGGCCGTGAGATACACCTTCAAGGGGGCCTCGGGGAAGATCACGGTGCCCATGTCGCGCCCGTCGGCCACCAGTCCCGGCAGGCGCTGGAAACTGTGTTGGAGGTCCACCAGCGCAGTGCGCACGGCCGGCAGGGCGGACACGCGGGACGCGTTCATGCCGGCTTCTTCGGTGCGGATGGCTTCGGTCACGTCGTCGCTGCCCAGCCACACCTTGCCGCCTTCAAAGCGCACGGGCAGGGTCTGGGCCAGGGTGGCGATACGGGCTTCGTGGTCAGCATCGATGGCGAGACCCGCCCGCAGCGCAGCCAGGGCGGTGATGCGGTACATCGCGCCTGAGTCGAGGAAGCGATAGCCCAGCCGCTGCGCCACCGCCGCGGCCACCGTGCCCTTGCCCGAGGCCGTGGGGCCGTCGATGCAGATCACCGGGATGTGGGCGGTCTCGACCTGGGCGACTGAGAACAGGGCCTCGAAGTAGTCCGGGAAGGTCTTGGCCACGCACTTGGGGTCTTCGATGCGCACCGGCAGACGCGCCGGGTTGAATGCGGCCAGCGAGAAGCACATGGCCACGCGGTGGTCGTCGTAGGTGTGGATGCTGGCGGCCTTCCAGTCAGCGGGTTGGGCCGGGGGCGTCACCCGGATGTAGTCCGCACCTTCCTCTACCGTGGCGCCGAGCTTGCGCAACTCGGTGGCCATGGCGGCGATGCGGTCGGTTTCCTTCACGCGCCAGCTGGCGATGTTGGTCAGCGTGGTGGTGCCCTGGGCATACAGTGCCATCACCGCCAGCGTCATGGCCGCGTCGGGGATGTGGTTGCAGTCCAGGTCGATGGCCTTCAGGGGCCAGGCACCGCGGGCCGCCGGTGACCACGGCGCCCATGGCCCGGGCCGCTTCGACAAAGCGGATGTCGCCCTGGATCGAATCCAGGCCCACACCCTGAATCTTGATGCCTTTTTGGCCGCTAGCGCTAGAGGTAATTGCGCCAAGTGCTATGAAATAGCTAGCGGATGAGGCGTCTGCCTCCACATGGATGCTGCCGGGCGACTGGTAGCGGCTGCCTGCCGGGATGGTGAAACGCTGCCAATTCTGGTGCTCGACCACGATGCCAAAGCGCGCCAGCAGTTGCAGCGTGATGGCGATGTAGGGTTTGGAGATCAGCTCGCCCACCACCTCGATCACAATGGCCTGCGTGCCCGCCGCCAGCGGCAGTGCCATGAGCAGGGCAGTGAGGAACTGGCTGGACACATCGCCGCGCACGCGGATGGGCTCTGCCAGCGCCAGCGGAGGCACGCCTTGGCCATGGGCGATCTTGAGCGGCGGGTAGCCGTCGTTGCCCAGGTAGTCGATCTGGCAGCCCAGCTGGCGCAGCGCATCGATGAGGTCGCCAATGGGGCGCTCGTGCATGCGCGGCACGCCAGACAGCTCGAATTCGCCGCCCAGCAGCGCAAGTGCGGCCGTCAGTGGGCGCATGGCCGTGCCTGCATTGCCCAAGAACAGCTTGGCGGGGGATTGAGGCAGGCGGCCACCCAGGCCGGTGATGTGCACGGTGCTGCCCGCTTCATCCACTGTGCACCCGATCTGGCGCAGGGCGTCCAGCATCACGCGCGTATCGTCGGACGCCAGCAGGTCGTGCACGGTGGTGGTGCCGTTGCTCAGCGCGGCCAGCAGCAGCACCCGGTTGGAGATGCTCTTGGAGCCTGGCAGGTGGACTTCACCCGCAGCGGCTTGCAAAGGGGGGAGATCGAGGAATGCGGTGCTGTACATCAGTGTCTTTCGTCCATTGGTGCAAGCGCCCGTCATGACTGGCGCAGGCCCATCCCAGTGCACCCGTGGAACTGGCTTTGCCAGGCCACCGGGTGCGTCCCCCTTGGGGGAAGGCGCCGCAGGCGACTCAGGGGGTTATTTTCTCTTTGCGCCCATGCGCCAATGCGCACGGGTCTCGCTGGCCAGGGTCAGCATGTCTTCAAGCGCCTGGGCATTGCCTTTTTCCATGGCCTGCTCGATGTTGCGCAGGGCCTGCTGGAACAGCTTGGACTGGGCAATCAGCTCGTCACGGTTGGACAGCAGGATGTCGCGCCACACCTTGGGGTCGCTGGCGGCAATGCGGGTGAAGTCGCGGAATCCGGGGCCTGCGAGGGACAGGAAGTCGTCACCGTGCGTCTGGCCCGTGATGCTGTTCATCATTGCGAACGCCAGCAAATGGGGCAGGTGGCTGACGGCGGCAAAAGCCGCGTCGTGCGACTCGGGCGACATGCTGGTCACGCGGCAGCCCAGTGCAGTCCAGATCTTTTCAGCGTCCTGCAACTGGGCGGTGAGTGTGCGTTCGGTGGGCGTCAGGATCACCTGGCGCCCGCTGTACAGGTCGGCTTCGGCATGTTCCACGCCCGACACTTCGCGCCCTGTGATGGGGTGTGCTGGCACGAAGGAGCCCACCTGGTCACGCAGCGAGCGCTGCGCTGCCTGGACCACGTCGGACTTGGTGGAGCCCACGTCCATGATGAGCATGCGGGGGGTGACCAGGTGTTTGATGGCCTTGAGGGTGGCTTCGGTGGCTGCCACCGGCACAGCCACCAGCACAACGTCGGCGCCTGCCACCGCCAGCAGAGCAGAGGGCGCCTCGACGTCGATCACGCCCAGCTGGCGCGCACGGTCGGTGGTGGAAGGCGACTTGCTGTAGCCCACCACGCGCTTGACCAGTCCCGCCTTCTTCATGGCCAGGGCGAACGAGCCTCCCATGAGTCCGCAGCCGATCAGCCCCAATTGTTCGAACATGGCGACGGCTCCTTATGCCGAGACGGGGTAGGTCCCCAGGACCTTGTAGAACGCGCACAGGCTGCGCAGCTCTTCAAGGGCCCGCGCGACGTGGGGCTGGGCGGGGTGGCCGTCGAGGTCGATGTAGAAGTAATACTCCCACTGGCCCGTACGCGCGGGGCGCGATTCAAAGCGCGTCATGGACACGCCGTGCGTCTTGAGCGGCACCAGCAGGTCGTGCACTGCGCCAGGCTGGTTGGGCACCGACACCACCAGGCTGGTGCAATCCTTGCCCGAAGGGGGTGGCGTCTGCAGTGTGTGCGGCAGGCAGATGATCGCGAAACGCGTGCGGTTGTACGCGTCGTCCTGAATGGCATGGGAGACGATGTGCAGGCCGAACTGGGTGGCCGCACGCTCGCTGGAGAGGGCCGCCCAAGCGGGGTTGGTGGTGGCCAAGCGCGCGCCTTCGGCGTTGCTGGACACCGGGCGGCGCTCGGCGTGCGGCAGGTGCTTGGACAACCAGGCCTGGCATTGGGCCAGGGCTTGCGGGTGCGCAAGCACCACCTCGATGCCGTCCAGCGAATTGCTGGTGCGCAGCAGGTTGTGGCGTACCAGCAGGCTGACTTCGCCCACCACGTGCGTGGGGGTGTGCAGGAACAGGTCGAGCGAGCGGGTGACCACGCCTTCGGTGGAGTTCTCCACGCCCACCACGCCGTATTGCGCGCTGCCCGCCGCCGTGGCGTGGAACACCTCGTCGAAATTGGCGCAATACATGAGGTCAGCCGCACCGCCGAAGAATTCGATGGCGGCCTGTTCGCAGAATGTGCCCTCGGGACCGAGCACGGCCACGCGCTGCGGCGATTCGAGGGCGAGGCAGGCGGACATGATCTCGCGCCAGATGGCGGCCACATGCGGGCCCTTGAGCGGGCCGGGGTTGGCGTTGGTGATCTTATCGATGACCTGCGCCACGCGGTCGGGGCGGAAGAAGGGCGTGCCCTCACGCTTCTTGACCTCACCCACCTGCTCGGCCACCAACGCCCTCTGGTTCAGCAGCGTGAGCAGTTGCTGGTCGATGCTGTCGATCTGCACGCGCAGGCTGGCGAGGTCGGGTGAGGCTTGCGGATTGTTCATGGACGGTGGGGTCGCGGTGCGTGCTCTGGGAGCCGTTTTCTGTTGCTGTCTTGACGGATGCACGCTCAGGCGTGCTTTTGCTCAAATTCTCGCATGTAGTCCACGAGCGCCTGCACACCCGCCAGTGGTATGGCGTTGTAGATGCTGGCACGCATGCCGCCCACGGACTTGTGGCCCTTGAGCTGCAGCAGACCGCGCTCCTTGGCCCCGGCCAGGAAGGCATCGTTACGGCTTTCGTCACGCAAGAAGAACGGGATATTCATGCGCGAGCGGCAGTTGGCCGCCACTTTGTTCACATACAGCTGCGATTGGTCGATGGCGTTGTAGAGCAGCGTGGCCTTGGCAATGTTGCGCTGCTCCATCGCGGCCACGCCGCTCAAGCCGCCTTCCGTCTGGCGCTTGAGCCACTGGAAGGTCAGCCCGGCGATATAGATGCCCCAGGTGGGTGGCGTGTTGTACATGGACTGGTTGTCGGCCACGATTTTGTAGTCGAAGGCGCTGGGGCAGGCGGGCAGGGCGTGGCCCAGCAGGTCCTCGCGCACGATCACCAGTGTGAGGCCAGCGGGCCCTAGGTTCTTTTGAGCGCCGCCAAAAGCCAGGCCCACGCGGCTCCAGTCCACGGGCCGCGACGCCACATGCGAAGAGAAATCGATCACCAGCGGCGCATCGCTGCCCAGCGCCTTGAGGTCGGGCAACTGGTGGAACTCGGTGCCGTTGATGGTTTCGTTGCTGCACAGGTGCAGGTAGCTCGCGCCCCGGCTGACCGTCCAGGCGGCCGGGTCGGGCACGGTGGTGAAGCCCGTGTCTTCGGTGGTGGCGACGATGTTGACTTCTGAAGCGTACTTGCGCGCTTCCTTTTGTGACTTCTGGCTCCAGCTGCCGGTCACCACAAAATCGACCACCCCTGCACGCGACAGATTGAGTGGAACGATGGCGTTCTCAGCCAGGCCACCGCCTTGCATGAAGAGGATCTTGAAATGCGACGGCACGGCCAGCAGCTCGCGCAAGTCGGCCTCTGCCTTTTCATAGATGGACAGAAACTCCTTGCCGCGGTGGCTCATTTCCATCACGCCCATGCCACTGCCGTGCCAGTCCAGCATCTCGGCGGCGGCTTGTTGCAGGACTTCGGAGGGGATGGCGGCGGGGCCAGCGGAGAAGTTGTAAGGGCGTTTCATGTTCAAGGCTAAAAATGCATCAGGCGCTTATTCAATAAGCGCCTGATGCTCCGCTTTTGATAGCGTTTTCGGGGCGTCTTCACGCCCTGCGGTGGTCAGGCGTCGGGGGCTTCAGGTGCGGAGGAGTCACCACTGTCAGCACCTCCTTCGCTATCGGTCTCTGCATCCGTCATATTGGCGTCGTTCTCAACGATGCGTTGCAAGCCGCTGAGCTTGGAGCCTTCGTCCAGCGCGATCAGCGTCACGCCCTGCGTGGCGCGGCCCAGCTCGCGAATCTCGCTCACGCGGGTGCGCACCAGCACACCCTTGTCGGTGATCAGCATGATCTCGTCGTCCGCGTGCACCAGCGTGGCGGCCACGACCTTGCCGTTGCGCTCGCTTTGCTGGATGGCGATCATGCCCTTCGTACCACGGCCGTGGCGGGTGTATTCGACGATGCTGGTGCGCTTGCCGTAGCCATTTTCGGTGGCAGTGAGCACGCTCTGCGTCTCGTCCTCGGCGACCAGCATGGCGATCACGCTCTGGCCGTCTTCCAGCATCATGCCGCGCACACCGCGCGCTGCACGGCCCAGCGGTCGCACGTCGTTTTCGTCGAAGCGCACGGCCTTGCCGCCGTCACTGAACAGCATCACGTCGTGCTTGCCATCGGTGAGGGCTGCGCCGATCAGGTAGTCGCCGTCATCTAG
>Ga0208885_100630_pt1 | contig 11958 bp, 13 predicted proteins | sample LakWasMe74_LOW10_2_FD_183902 | JGI IMG/M metagenome (GOLD analysis project Ga0208885, IMG submission 183902) | Freshwater sediment methanotrophic microbial communities from Lake Washington under simulated oxygen tension - Sediment Metagenome... | ecosystem: Environmental > Aquatic > Freshwater >...
TGCTATGGGAACTATTTTAAAGAACTGCGTTTTAACTCTATTTGTAGTTATTGTGCAAAGTCAGGCGGCGCAAGCCGGAGCTGATCAAAATCAGGACAAGTTACTTTTTTCTTCGACCGAAACAGCGTTATTGGAAGAGCTGGATAATGCGCGGGGGCGCGAAGGAGTCGATATATTTACCCTTAATAACATGAATGTACGCGCTACGCTGGCGGACAACCAGGCAAATAATAATGTGAATGGCGCCAACATAATTGACGGCGGTTCATTTACACAGGCAAGCGGTTTTACCAGCGTTATTCAAAACAGCGGTAACAACGTCATCATTCAGGATTCGACGATCGTGAATGTAACGATCGTCCCTTAATAAATTTTTATTCAGTGGAAGTGCGACATGATGCGATTTTTTGTTAAATGTGTTCTTCTCATGCTACCTACATTGTGTAGCAATGCAGGTTCGCTGAACTTTAATGGCATTGCAGGCGCCGGAAACTATGACGTTCCCGTGACCAGTTTTTTAGAGCGGCGATTCAAGACTGTATACAAGCAACAGTATGACTTCAGTTGCGGTTCGGCAACTTTGGCCAGTCTGCTTACCTATCACTACGATGATACGGTAGACGAGCAAAGCGTATTTATTGATATGTATCAAAACGGTGATCGGCAGAAGATTCAAAAACAGGGTTTTTCGTTGCTGGATATAAAGCTTTATCTGGAAAGGCGTGGCTATCGCTCCGATGGTTTCAAGATCAAATTGGATCAGTTGATTACAGCCAATGTTCCGGCAATCACCATTATCAATAATAACGGTTACATGCATTTCGTTATTATTAAAGGAGTTAGTGATCAGGAAGTTCTGGTGGGAGATCCCGCTGTAGGCATAAAGGTGATACCCCGCGATGAGTTTGAAGAAATGTGGGGGAACCGTATTTTATTTTTAATTCATGATAAACAGGATGTCGCGGCAAACCATTTTCAAGATCAGCAAGAGTGGGGGCTTCGGGTCAAGGCGCCGCTGGGTTCCGCCGCCGATCGAGCCAGTTTAGGTGCATTCAATATGTTGCAACCCGGACGTTGGGATTTTTAATTAAGCGGAGTGTTTAACGTGAAAACATATAAATTTAACGTCTACCGGAAACTCATGAAGGCTGTGCTCTGGATAGCGGTTTTTGGCGGTTCCGGCTTCGCCGGTCAGGTATTGGCGGATGAAATGTCAAGTATTGCCGCTCAACAATTTGATAATTGGGATCGTGCGTCTGACAGTGAGTTGGATCAACTAAGAGGGGGGTTTGAGCTTCCAAACGGAACGAACATTGATTTTAGTTTGGATAGAATCACTTCGTTGAACGGCTCGGTAGTTTCTTCCTCATTTTTCCAATTACCGGAGAATGCCTCATTGTTTCAGAACGGAACCCTGAATCAAGCTCCGGAGTTGGCAATGACGGGGTTGGGTTCTGTTATTCAGAATAACGTTGACAACCAGGTTATTAGAACTGTTACCGATATTAATATAGCGGTTAGTAACTTAAAAGGTTTGGATTTGAATAGTAGCGGTGCGGTCTTTAATAACCTGATTATGCCCAATGTGCATTAATCCAATTAAAGGGTGTAGCTATCGATCATTATCCACTCTGTAGCGGTGTTAAATAAATCCCGGTAGTCGCTGAGTCGTTTTAGACTAAAACGAGCCTCTTAAAACGTATAGCCTTACAACCTGAGTTCCGGTTTTTATGGAACTGATGGGTACCGCTGGTTATGAAGTAATGATGTAGAAAATGCCATCATTCACCCAATTAATAACATATCTCCTACGTATTTATACCAATTGTCCTGATGGGCTTAATAATTTATAAAGTTAACAGGATGGTTTATTTATTCGCGCCTATCTTTTTCCGGGCTGTTATTTATATATGAAATCCAAAAGTGATGTTTAAAAAACAATTAATAAGTCGGTTATGCTTATTGATTGCCGGCAGCTAAGTTCAATCCTGAATGACAATATAGGGAATTTAATTGCTGTTAATCTAATACCTAAAAAATGGAAATAATAATATGAAGATGAAATTTAGGAGTGGAAAATTTCCTCTATTTTTGGCTATTAAAGGAGTTATCTTTATCTGTTGTGTTTTTTTTGTAAACAGGAGTTATGCAGAAACAGCTAAACAAAATAATTCTGCGGCACAATACAAGAAATTAATTGCCGAACAGCAAAAAGAATTCCAAATACAACGGCAGATCATTGCCGAGCAAGGCAAGGAACTGGAGCAACTTAAATTGCGTCTTGATGCATTAACCAATCAAGCCGTAGAGAATAAAGCGGCGCCGGTTCAGCAAGCAGCAAACAAGCCTCAAATCGTTGCGGCAAAAAATAACAATGAGCCGTCAACATCGCCTAATAAGCTCCCGTCCAAGCCTGTCGGTCAGGCGCCTCCCGGAGCAACGGAAAAACCAAGGCCGCCGGAAATACCCAGATTAAGCGAAACCGTAGGCGGCGTGTTAACCAGAAAAGGGAAAATTGTTGTTGAACCGTCGATGTATTATGCTTACACCAGTAATGATCGGGTGTTTCTTGATGCATTTACCTTTCTTCCCGCTATTGCCATTGGCCTTATCGATCTTCGCTCAGTTAAACGACACAATTTTATCGGCGCGCTGGGGGCTCGTTACGGCATAACGGATAGTCTGGAGGTGGAGTTCAAGTTCCCTTATGTATACCGTGATGATACTCAGCGCTCACGGCCGGTCAGTATTGGTGCGGGCGTTGATGAAACCTTTAATGCAACCGGAAGCGGCATTGGCGACCTTGAATTTGCCAGTCGTTATCAGCTTAACAGTGGAGCCGGCGGTTGGCCGATTTTTGTCGGCAATATCGTTGCAACGGCACCCACAGGAAAAAGTCCTTTCGATGTTGTGTCTGTACAAGCTCAAGGCGTTCCCGGAGCGACATTTCCAACCGAATTGCCGACGGGCGCCGGATACTATAGTTTTCAGCCCAGTGTTACAGCGCTTTATCCTACGGATCCTGCGGTTTTTTTCGGTAATCTTAGCTACAGTTATAATGCAGAAACCAGTACGAACTTCGGGAAGATTGATCCGGGGGATACGCTAGGATTAAGTTTTGGTATGGGGTTCGGCATTAATGATCGATCATCATACAGTCTAGGGTACTCGCACAAACATGTTTTAGATTCTCAAATTGATGGCAGAACGATTCCGGGAAGTACACTGGATATAGGGCAGCTTTTGGTTGGCTATTCCTTCAAATATTCCAAACGAACTACCTTCAATTTATCTTTAGGCATCGGCACTACGACAGATTCGCAAGACGTTACGCTTAATTTCAGGATACCAATGACGTTTGGTTTATTCGATAGCTAAGGCGATGTCCGGTAAAGAATATACCTCGTATAATTTATTTTTTATTCACCACGAACGACTGCATGGATGCAGGAGGTAGAGCAACGCAGGAGCAGTTGCCGAGACACGAAGGACACGAAGTTTATATTTTTTCTTCGTGCTCTTCGTGTCTTCGTGGTGAGAAAATAATGCGTAATTCGAGTATGTTCTTTCATGGAAACGGCCTAAGGCGTTACTACCGCGAAGTTCTATCCCCGCTTCGCGGTTACTTAAGCAATTCAGCCATGGCGATAATGTTTTTCGCCATTTCGCCGATTGCAATATTGCGATCCATCGCCAGCTTTCTGAGTGTGTGGTAAGCGTCGTCTTCGGTAAAGCCGCGGGTTTTGATTAAGATGCCTTTCGCCCGGTCGATCAGTTTTCTCTCTTCAAGCCTGGATTTCGTTTTTTCCAATTCATTGGTAAGCCGTTGTTGTTCCTTAAATCTCGCCACGGCGATATTGATGATGCTGTTAATGCGGCTGGTTTCCAAGCCGTTGACAACATAAGCGCTGACTCCGGCCTTAACGATTTGCTTGATGGTGTCGGAAGTATCGTCAGCAGCAAAGATAATGATGGGGAGCGGTTGGTTCCGGTTGAGGTAATGGATGTGCGGAAAATATTTTTTGGGACTGTCGATATTAAAAATAACAAGGTCGGTTTTGTTGGTCATCGCTAAGGATGGAATATTTGTTTCAGAAGGTACCGTGTTGGTGACTGAATAGCCTTTAGCAATCAGTGTCTTTTCTAATAACTGATCTGTCGTTTCATCTTCAATAAGTAATATATTTAAGGTATTCATTCTCAAACAATTAGCACAAACTACGCCATTTATTGACGGTGATTGTATTAATCGCCTAAGTCGCCGGCCCAATAAATAAAGTCCCATTGATTTCTATAGTTGTGCCGAATAATGCGGGTGCGTGTCGGGACGATAGTAAACGTGCCTGCGGTGATTAAAATGTAATTGTTGTTGCACTTATAATGAGCGTTACTTTTTTAGACGCACCATCTTGGCTCATTGCGGTGCTTTGTTTTTCAGGCTGATGGTTCAATAAGTAATTAGAATCACTGGCTTGTTCATTGTGGCACAGGCATTGCTCTACAACTCCAAACAAGTAACAGCGTTATCGAGGTTGTATATGAGCGTCAAACAAACATTAGTCGTCATTGGTAATGGCATGGTCGGGCAGTCTTTTTTGGCAAGTCTGGTTGAAAGCCCCATTAAAGAACACTATGAAATTATTACTTTCTGCGAAGAACCCAGAGCAGCCTATGACCGGGTGCATTTATCGGCGTTTTTTACCGGCACCACGGCGCAGGAGTTGTCTTTAGTCGAAGACGGATTTTTTGAACAGCATGGCATTACCATTCATCTAGGCGACAAAGTCGCAACGATTAACAGAGCCGACAAAACCGTAACTTCGGCAAAAGGCTTGACCATAGCTTACGACAAGCTGGTTTTGGCGACAGGTTCGTATCCATTCGTGCCGCCCGTTCCCGGGCATGATCGCGCGCAATGTCTGGTTTATCGGACGATTGAAGATCTTGAAGCCATTGCCGCCGCTGCCAAAACAGGCAAGGTCGGTACTGTCGTCGGCGGTGGCTTGCTGGGCCTTGAAGCAGCCAAAGCGTTAATGGATCTAGGCTTGGAAACCCACGTGGTTGAATTCGCTCCGCGCTTGATGGCGGTGCAGCTCGATGACGCGGGCGGTGCGATGTTAAGGCTGAAAATTGAGAATTTAGGCGTCATCGTGCATACCGGCAAAAACACCAGCATCATTACCGATGGCGAACAATGCATTAATAAAATGTGTTTCGCCGACGGCGAAGAGCTGGAAACCGACATCGTGCTGTTTTCGGCAGGGATTCGCCCGCGAGACGATCTTGCCAGGGCTTCCGGTTTGGAAGTCGGTCAGCGCGGCGGCATCGTCATCGACAATCAATGCCGCACCTCCGACGAAAATATTTACGCGATTGGCGAATGTGCATTGTGGAATGGCATGATTTACGGGCTGGTCGCTCCGGGGTATGCGATGGCGCGCACGGTGGTGGCCGATTTGGCGGGCGATGCAGCAAGCTTTACCGGCGCGGACATGAGCACCAAATTGAAACTGATGGGGGTTGATGTTGCCAGTATCGGTGACGCTCATGCTAAAACCCAAGGCGCGATGGTTTACACTTACCAAAATGGTGCAAGCGAAGTTTATAAACGTCTGGTGGTCAGTCAGGATAAAAAACAATTGCTGGGCGCGGTGCTGGTTGGCGATGCGTCGGGTTATGGAACCTTATTGCAATATTGCCTGAACGGTATCGAATTGCCGGAGAATCCCGATGCGCTGATTTTACCGCACCGCTCCGACGAGTCGGTCGGTTTGGGCCCGGATGCGTTGCCCGCTTCGGCGCAAATTTGTTCCTGTTATGACGTGACCAAAGGCACGATTTGCTCGGCGATTGAGGGCGGCTGCATGACCATGGGCGCGTTAAAAGCGGAAACCAAAGCCGCAACCGGTTGCGGCGGCTGTTCTGCGTTGCTTAAGTCGGTTTTGGATTCGGAACTGTCGAAACAGGGTTTTGAAGTCAATACCGATCTTTGCGAGCATTTTGCCTATACCCGGCAGGATCTCCACAACCTGATTCGGGTCGAACAAATCAAAACCTTTGCGGATTTGCTGCACAAGCACGGCAAGGGTAAAGGCTGTGAGGTTTGCAGGCCGACTGTCGGCAATATTTTGGCCTCACAGTGGAATGAGCATATCCTGGAAAAAAATCATTTGGGGCTACAGGACACCAACGACACCTTTTTAGCCAATATGCAAAAAGACGGCACTTATTCGGTGGTGCCGCGCATCACCGGCGGCGAAATCAGTCCCGATATGCTGATTGCGTTGGGACAGGTCGGCAAAAAATACAAACTCTATACCAAAATCACCGGCGGTCAGCGCGTGGATTTATTCGGCGCGCGGGTCGATCAATTGCCGCATATCTGGAAAGAATTGATCGATGCCGGATTTGAATCCGGTCACGCTTACGGTAAATCCCTACGCACCGTTAAATCCTGCGTCGGCAGCACGTGGTGCCGTTACGGCGTCGATGACAGCGTGGGGCTGGCGATAGAGCTGGAAAACCGCTACAAGGGCTTGCGCTCGCCGCATAAAATCAAATTTGCGGTGTCCGGCTGTACCCGAGAATGCGCCGAAGCGCAGGGCAAAGATGTCGGCATTATCGCGACCGAAAACGGCTGGAACCTGTATGTCTGCGGCAATGGCGGCATGAAACCGCGTCATGCGGATTTATTCGCCACCGGTTTGGACAAGGAAACCCTGATTAAATACATCGACCGCTTTTTGAGTTTTTATGTGCGTACCGCCGACCGTCTGCAACGCACCTCGGTGTGGATGGAAAACATGGAAGGCGGACTGGATTACCTGAAATCGGTAGTGATTGAAGACAAACTGGGGCTGTGCGATCAGCTTGAGCAGCAAATGCAGTATGTGATCGACACCTATCAATGTGAGTGGAAAGCCGCGATTGAAGATGAAGCCAAGCTCAAACGCTTCCGGCACTTTATTAACAGCGACCAATCCGACGATAATGTCATCTTTGTTGAAGAACGCGGCCAGATTCGTCCTGCCGATGAAAACGAGCGCAAGCATTTTAAATTGGTGGAGGTAGCCTAATGGTTCAGTGGATAGATGTTTGCAGTGTTGATGACTTGCAGCCTGATTCGGGGGTTTGCGCACTGGTTGAAGGGGAGCAAGTGGCGATTTTTTGGATGCCGGAGCCCGATGCAAAAGTTTATGCGGTCGGCAATTACGACCCATTCGGCAACGCCAATGTGCTGTCGCGCGGCTTAATCGGCGACATTGGCGGGCAACCGGTGGTCGCTTCGCCCCTATACAAACAACACTTTAACCTGCAAACCGGCGTTTGCCTGGAAGATGAAAGCGTGAAAATCCCCGTTTATGCGATCCGCATTGACAACGGCAGCGTTCAAGTCAACCTTTCAGCATTGCCGCATGACGGAGAGCCAGCGTTATGAAATACAACTATTACATCGCCGATGTATTTACCAAACAGATTTTCAGCGGCGCGCAAATAGCCGTTTTCCCCAATGCCGAAGGTTTAAGCAAAGAGCAAATGCAGCTGGTGGCCAGGGAGTTGAACCTATCGGAAACGGTGTTTGTATTTCATCCCGATAAACAAATCACCAACCGCGTGATGCGGATTTTTTCGCCGCTAGGCGAAGTCGATTTTGCCGGACATCCGATTATTGCCACCGCTTTTGTGCTGGCAAGTTGCGGCGATATTCAATTGACCGCTGCGGTTACGCCGATGGTCTTCGAGCAAAATACCGGCCCGGTAAACGTCAATATTTCCGCTGAAGACGGCAAACCCAGCTTTGTGCAGTTCACTCGTAAAGTGACTTCGGTCATTGATTACTTCACGCCCAGTGATGACGAGCTGGCGAGTTTTCTGGGCATACAGCCGTCGGAACTTGATCATAAAAAATATGCGATGCGTCTGGTGTCTTGCGGTGTTCCGTACCTGATCGTTCCGGTTTGGCGTTATGAAAGCGTAAGGAACGCAAAATTCAATTACGCGGCGTGGAGTCAATCGATTGCTCCGCAAACCGCCGCCCAGGAAATCCTGCTATTTTCCCCGAAAACGCCGTATGCGGATGCCGATTTTAATGCCCGTCTGCTCGGCCCGAGAATCGGCATCCACGACGATCCGCCGGTCGGTAGCGCGATGCCTGCGTTTGCTTCGTATCTGTGTTCATTCGATTTTATGCAGAAAGGGACTTATACATTTACCGTGGATCGCGGCGAACAAAGTAATCGGCGTAGTGTGCTGAATTTGGAGATGGATCATAAAGGGGAAAGCACCCTGACTATTCGGGTTGGCGGTGCGGCGGTGATGGTGGCTGAGGGGGTTATGAATATTCCTGATTAAGATAACTCGATTAAATACGAATACGGTTGTGGGCTAGATTAAAGAGTTTTAGAGGTGTATTTCTGGTTTGCTTAAAAAGGTTGCTATCAATAATCTGGTATTTATAGTATTTTGCCTAACGGATTGCAGGAGTTGCGTTATACGCCTGCTTAGGTGTTTACTTAACGTTAGGCATACAACAGGAGTTTTGAATGTTCGAGTTTCTTGTTAAATTATTTGACTGGATCATGAGCTTATGGACTTCGCTTCCAGATTCCACAAAAGCGAAGATCATAGAAGCAGTAGTGGAAAGCTTTGAGTCGCTTTTCAGACACTTTTACAAACAACATCAGGCAAATTAAATGAGCAGTCTTAAGCAATACTTTGACTCGTTAAGCAGTCCTGACTTGACACTAACGTCAGTCGCTGGATCAAAGTCAGAGCTAGTCAGCTCCATAACCTCGGAGCTTAAATCCGTCTTCCAAATTACTACCTCCCCCTTATCTGAATCGGAGAGAAGTAAGTTCAGCTCGGAGGTAGCGAAAATCGCCACTTCCGATCAGTTTATGGAAAAACTAAGCGACGAAATTGGAGAACCTGAAGAGAATGAATCAGAAGACCAGTTCGTGGAGAGGGCAAAGAGCGCTCTACGGAAGCTTTTAACTCAAGAAGTAGCAAAAAAATAGCTGGAGCGCATAATCATGATGCTATCTAAAAATGGCAAGAACCTTGGAGAAATATCGCAATACTCGGAAGACATAACCTCCCCACCGATGAGAGTTCTATTCCAGTGTCGTCCACCGATAAATGACGTAGAAGGTGTCTTTGACATAAATAGTCAAAATAGAGCTCCTTTGAAAATAACCATCACGAATCATGTTGCCGACGGCGTGGCTAGCCATATCACGGCGAGAGAGGCTGTATAGCCGCGCAGAAAAGGATCGTAGTCAACCCCCATTATTTTGTCTCGTCCCTAACGTTTTTGTTGTGTTTGAGGTAAGTTTCCTTAAGCGGGACGGGGTTTGCAACCCCGTTCCTAACGTTTTTGCGATGTCTGAGCTAAACGGACACATTTAACGCTGTAAGGTGGATCATTGTAGGGTGGATTCGCCGTTAGGCAATCCGCCATGATCGGAGCCTTGAACTTGATCCCTCTTGGATTCTTCCAAGCGGGGGTTTTTTATGTTCGATTGTCTTGGATATTGTGCGTCGATTGGCGGTCTGCTGGCGCGAAACCGCCCTACAACTACAACGTTACAATTAACGCTGTAAGGTGGATTCGCCGCTAGGCAATCCGCCATGATCGGAGCCTTGAACTTGATCCCCTCTTGGATTCTTCCAAGCGGGGATTTTTTATGTTCGATTGTCTTGGATATTATGCGTTGATTGGCGGTTTGCTGGCGCGAAACCGCCCTACGCCTATACTACATTTTATTTATTGATATGGAGTGAGGTATGCCCAACTATCGACGTAACTTTGTCGCGGGTGGTTGTTATTTTTTCACCGTTAACCTGTTGGAGCGGCGACGCACCTTGCTAACCGAGCATATTGATTTGCTGCGCGATTCGGTACGCCGGGTGCGTCGTTTACATCCCTTCCACATTGACGCTTGGGTGGTATTGCCCGATCACATGCATTGTATCTGGACATTGCCGCCCGATACCGATGATTTCCCGATGCGTTGGCGTCTGATTAAATTACTTTTCTCCAAAGGTTTGCCGCGCACCGAACGCCTCTCGGCGACACGGCAACGACGCGCTGAACGAGGAATATGGCAGCGACGCTATTGGGAACATACCATTGTTACCGAACGGGATTATGCCCAACATATTGACTACATTCATGTAAATCCACTCAAACATGGCTATGTGCAAAGGGTTTGCGATTGGCCGCATTCAACTTTTCACCGTTATGTTGCCGATGGTATTTTACTGCCTGATTGGTGCGGTGATATAGATGATTTACCGACTGTTTCGGAATGATCGATCGAATTCGTAACCGCTCTAAGGTGGATCATTAGTAGCCGGGTGACGGCTGACATGGCGCTCAACCTGAGCGGTTATAATGCGGTTTTATTTTTCAGCTTTCCGCGCCGCGCCCGGTTAGCTTTACGTTAGGCATACATACTCATGGCACGTAACATCGAAATCAAAGCCCGTATTGACGGTATTGAGTCAATTTTGCCCTTAGCCGCAAAAATTGCCAGCGAAGGTCCGACAGAAATACTTCAAGACGACATGTTTTTCACTTGTCCCAACGGAAGACTAAAACTCCGCGCCCTCTCTAAACATGAGGGTCAACTGATTTTTTATCAGCGCTCTGACAGAGCAGGCCCAAAAGAATCTTTTTATGTCATTTCACCCACATCGTCACCCGACACGCTCCGCCAAACATTGGCGCTGGCTTATGGTGAGGGTGGTCGTGTTCGCAAACACCGCACGTTATTCTTGGTGGGAAGAACGCGAGTGCATCTGGACAGGGTCGAAGGGCTGGGGGATTTCCTTGAACTGGAAGTAGTCTTGGCTGACAGCGAACCCAATGAAACCGGCATTTCAATCGCGCATGAGCTGCCGGAAAAATTAGCCGTTTCTCTCCGGCAGCTAGTGGAAGAGGCCTATGTTGATCTACTTGCAAAATTACCTAACAGGGCAATCCACCGGACTGCCGTTGGCAGCCGGTGATTTTCAACGTTAGCCGTCGAAAGCATTTATGCCCGTAGTCCGCGAATATCTGCCGAACGATTCAGTGCAAGTCAATGCTCTGGCGCTGCTGGCCTTTGAGCAGTTCAAAGACTCGTACCACGATTGGCTGGCGTTTCGGGCAAAGATCGGAAACATGTCCGCGCTTGCGGATGTTGGAGAAATCATTGTTGCTGAAGTGGAAGGTCAGATCGTTGGCGCTGTCGCATATGTTGGCCCCGGTGTGCCCAAAGCGGAATTCTTTCGGCCAGAGTGGCCGATCATGCGGATGCTTGTCGTTGCACCAGAAGCCCGAGGCCATGGTATTGGTCGAGCGCTAGCTCAGGACTGCCTTAGCCGTGCGAAACGTGATGGTGCGCCTGTCTTTGCCCTGCACACAAGTGAACTTATGCAGGTGGCCTTGCCCATGTATCAACGCATGGGCTTCAAGTGGTGGTCAACTGCGCCAATGATTCATGGGGTTAAGTACGATGTGTATGTGAAGCAACTTGACGGCTAACATGGCGCTCAACCGGAGAGCGGTTATAATCCGGTTTTATTTTTCAGCTTTCCGTGTCGCGCCCGGTTAGCTCTACGTTATGCATCAAATTACAGGAATTGAAGACAATGAGTTTATTGAAAGGCTGTTGCATGTGCGGTTCCGTTAAGTATGAAATTACGGGGAAACCACAGTTATCCTTTTTATGTCAATGCAGGCAATGCCAGAAAATTACTGGTTCGGGCCATTCTGCTGAATTCGTTGTATCTGAAAAAGCAGTTTTGCTTTCTGGTGAACTAAAGTCCTTTGAAATGAAATCAGATCGCGGAAGTACAGTTAGTAGTCAGTTTTGTCCTACTTGTGGAAACCCAATTTTGAAAAAATCATCTGGTTATCCGGGGCTAGTTTTCTTTCATGCAGCCACATTAGAAACGCCAGAATTATTCAGT
>Ga0208885_100649_pt1 | contig 11710 bp, 8 predicted proteins | sample LakWasMe74_LOW10_2_FD_183902 | JGI IMG/M metagenome (GOLD analysis project Ga0208885, IMG submission 183902) | Freshwater sediment methanotrophic microbial communities from Lake Washington under simulated oxygen tension - Sediment Metagenome... | ecosystem: Environmental > Aquatic > Freshwater >...
CGCACCTTAATCATCCGCCTGCCCAATACCGACGACGACCCGCTGGCGGCGGCGTTTGCACGGGTGCCGTGGGAAATCGCCCGCCCCAATGAAAACGCCGAGCCGTTATTTGCGCGTAACATGGCAATTCAAGCAATCAGCGAAGGTTTTGCCGCGGAACATGAAGAATCCAGCCTAAGCGTGCAACCCAATGAAGCCTTGCGGGTGCTGCTGATCTTCGCCCACGCGCCAGACTCAACCCCGTTAAGCGCCCGGCTTGAGCGCGAGCAATTATTGGACGTGTTTCATAACGACATCTTCCCGCAAAATTGGGTGCAGGTCGATGTGCTTTGCGCCGGCGTGACCCGCCGCAGCATCCAGGAACAAGTGCGCAAAGCCAAAGGCTATCATATCGTGCATTGGAGCGGCCACGGCCATCAAGACCTGCTGGCGCTACAAAGCGAAGACGATCAGGCCGACACCCTAAGCGGCGCGGAATTGGTCGGTTTATTACAGCAAGGCGGCAGCTTTATCCCCGAACTGATGTTTTTAAGCGCCTGCCATTCCGGCTCGATGATCCCCGACCAAGTGTTCCATGACCTGACCGGCCAGCTATTAAAAGACAGCCCAATGCCGGAAAGCAAAACCCTGGCCGAGGCTTTAGAGCGCAAAGGCTACAGCGGCACTGCGCTGGAGCTGTTGCGCATCGGCGTTAAGCAAGTGATCGGCATGCGTTACGCGGTCGGCGATAGCTACGCCCGGCGCTTATCGCAGGATTTTTACCGCTGTTTATTGGCCGAAGGCCATGCCGGCCATACCGCGTTGGCCTTGGCGCGCCAAGCCTTGGCAAACAGCCAGGATTGTCACGCCGAACTATCCGCCGTCGACCATGCCACCCCGTTGCTGTTCGGTGCAGACCGCTTAAGCCTGAACCCACATAAAAAGCGTAGCGCCCAGCATGGCAAGCGCTATCCGCAACCGAGCCATCCCTTATTGGAAAACGACTTAAAAGCCCCCGCCCATTTCATCGGCCGCGAACGCGAACTGACACGTCTAAACCATCATTGGCTGCCGCGCGGCAATCAGCCGGTAGCAGTAATCCAAGGCTTGGCAGGCTTGGGCAAAACCAGCTTGGCCGCAGAAAGCATCCTGCTTTGGCACCGGCAGTTCGACCTGGTCATCCCCTTTCAAGCGCGCGGCCATGCCAAGAGCGCCGAGGAATTCTACCGCTACCTCGACCTGTACTTAACAAATGCCAGCAAAGATTACCGGGAAGCTTGCCGCGAGGACGACTACCGCCGTATCCATTTGCCAAGCTACCACGACGACAAAGGCCGTTATGAAAAAATGCGCGCCAACCTGATCGACTGGTTGCGCAGCCATCCGACCTTGCTGGTCATCGACAACTTCGAGACCTGCCTATTCGCTAACGGCGATTGCCAAGACCCGGAATGGGAGGCCTTATTGACCGCGCTATCCGGGCAGTTAAGCCAAAGCGCCACGCGGGTGTTAATCACCACCCGGCATTATCCCAAACCACTGCAAGAGCGCGCCTTATGGCTGGCCCTAGGCACCTTGCCGATGAACGAAGCCGTGTTGTTGTTATGGGGACACCCGAAATTACGCGACTTGTGGCACCAAGGCGACAGCGGCAAGGCCTTGGCCAGGGATTTACTCAACATCAGCCGCGGCCATCCGTTGATCATGCAACGCTTGGCCGATTTGGCCGACGACCCGGCGCTATTGACCGCGGCATTGGCCGAGTTGCGGCAAAAAGGCTACCGGCACCTGCCCGAGCTGGCTAAAAGCAGCGATAGCCCGAAGGAGCGGGCTTACCTGGAAGACGTGGCGATAGGCGCGGTCGATTGGCTGTTGCAACAGATCAGCTCCGAGTCGCGCCGACTGTTGTGGCTATTGACCCAGGCTTTGGAGGACGTTCCTGAAGCCTTGTTACAACAGGTTTATTCGGGACACGATGAAGATTTGTTACAACTCCAGCAGTTATTAGCCATTAAGGCGCAGTTACCGGCAGAGCTGCAAGAAATGCTAGACGCTTTGCCGCCTGAAATCATAGAGCAAGCCACGCACTTTAAAGCCGACACCAAGGCGCTAAGCCCGATAGCGCCGCTGTTAAACGAACTGGTGCAGAAAGGCTTGGTGCAGATGGAGGGCGACAGCGTCCATTTCCATGAATTGGTGCGCGAACGCAGTGACTGTTGGATGCAGCATCATCCCGAACAAACCGAAGGCTTAACCGCACAGCAGGTTTTACAGCGCTACGGCGAACGCTATGCCGCGATATTTGAAGCCTTACAGGAGGGAAACAACCAAATCGGCGAGTCGATAGAAGCCGGTCGGCGGGCCTTGACCTATTTTTGCCGCGCCCAGGCGTTTGAAGCTTTGACGGGTTTTGCCGGTAATTTAATTATTAACACTAACGCCCCGCAAACCTTGCAGGCGGTGATTGCAGAACTGCAAGCGGTGCTGCCGCTAGTCCCCGAAGGTCAGGCGCGTTGGAAACTCAACACCCATTTGGCCGATGCTTTATATCAATTAGACCAAAGCAAAGACGCGTTGTCGCTTTACCAACAGGCCGCCAGTGCCGCCGAACTGGCCGAGCACTGGCCGGACTTGGCATGGATTTACCAAGATTGGGCGGTGGCTTTATTTATGTCTGGCGAGCTAGCACTAGCCGCTGAGACTTATATGCAAGCTGCCGAAGTTAAACGCAAAGCAGGCAGTTCGGCTGTTAGTATTATCAGTTCTGAATTGGAAGTCTATCGCATCGCGCTGTATCAAGATTCTAGCGAACAGGTGCTGCCCGAAATTGACCAGCGCCTGCACCTATTACGTGGCTGGTGGCAACAAACTCAACAGGGGCAAAGGCCTGCTGAAGCTCCCGATCAAGAGTTCTTGCAACGGATTCTAATCAGCGCCTTGAATACTGCCTGTTTTACGCACCAGCATTTAGAAAACTGGCAAACGTGTTTAGGCTTAATCCAAGAAGCCGTCGACGTACAGCAAGCTCGCGGCAACAGCGATCATGAACAGGCGCGGATGCTGCTTAATAGCTACTACCCTTTATTGCGTTTAGAGCGTTTTGATCAGGCGCAAACGCTATTGGAGCGGTGTTTGCGGGTATTTAAACAAGCGAATGATTTAACTGCGCAAGCCAAAACGCTTTCCGCTCTGGCGACTTTATGGGGCGAACGAGGCAACCACTTGCAGGCCATCGCCATAGAACGACAGGCCTTGGCGCTGTTCGAGTATTTAGACGCCCCACAAGACAGGGAGACTTCCCACGGTAATTTGGCGACTCATTTGGCTAAAACCGGCGACTATCCGGGCTGCGCTGCGCATCGCTTGTCCAATATCATTTATTGTCTCGTGACCGGACACTGGCAAGAATTAAAAAGGGCTTTAAGCAACCATCCCATAGTCATAAAACTAGCCGCCGAAGCAGGTGCCAGCTATCGCTTACCGTTACTGCAAGATTTGGTCCGGCAGCCGGAATTTGCCGTGTTACGCGACTTTATCCAGGCCAGAGGGAAATCCATTGAAGCCTTGCAAGCCGCCGTCGATGAACTGCTGTAGGAGCGGGCCATGCCCGCGATGGATGCGGGTATGGAACATAAAATCACCCTGGTTTATCGCGGGCATGGCCCGCTCCTACGACGGTGATCTGGAACCCATCGAGAGGAAATAACAATGCCCTATACAAAAAATAGCCCCGGACATCAGGCTTTGCGCAAGGGACGGGTCTCCCTGCCGAACCAGCTTTATCTGATCACCACGACAACGCTTGACCGGCAATGCTTCTTCAATGAATTTTACGCCGGGTGCGCCGCTGCCCGGTGTTTTGAAAACAACGACGTACTCAGCGATGCGCGAATGCTCGCTTGGGTTCTTATGCCCGATCATGCCCATTGGCTGGTCGGCTTGGGTAATCAAGATAATTTGAACATAGTCGTCAATCAACTAAAATCATCCAGCGCAAGATTGGCAAACTGCGCTCTTGAACGGTGCGGGACGCTTTGGGAGCCGGGATACCATGACCATGCCTTGCGCGCAGAGGAGGATGTGCTCAATATTGCCCGGTACATTATTGCTAATCCTTTACGGGCGGGATTGGTTCAGCGGGTAGGCGATTATCCATTTTGGAATGCCATTTGGGTTTGATTGATGCGGCTTTTTCGCGGGCATGGCCCGCTCCTACACCGAACACCGCCCGCTATTACAATAGGCACTTCCATCGCGGGCGCGGCCCGCTCCTACTCGGCGCCTTACCTCATAACGCTAAACCCAGCTATGTTAACACTGAGGACTTAGCCGCCAAATAACCGGAAAAACCTTGCAACTGCTTGAATAACGCATTACCCGGTTGCAACTCGCGCAACAGGCAAAGCAGGCGTTCAGCCTCGGCCAGTTTATTTTCCGCCAATAATGCCAACACTTCCTGCCCTTGCTCCCGGATAACAAAATCACAAAAAGCCTGCGCAGAAACCGTCTGTTTAAGACGCAACGATTTTAGCAAAGCCAGCATAGCCAACCTCGACTCATGCTCGCTCCAAAAACGCATGGCTTGTGCCAACCAATGCTGTGCGTGTTGTTCGCAACCGATTACTGCGCCTAAATCCGCTTGGCACCGGGGGCAAACGTCCGCCCCGGCCAATCGCGCCTTGCAGCAAGGGCAGCGTTCCATCAAGACTCCAGGTAATAAATAATATCGGCCAATTTTCCGCAGGCCTCTTTCAGCCTGTCGTTATAACCCTGTTCGATACAGGTATGAATATCCTCGATTAAATCGACCATATCTTCTTTGTCTTCATTGGAGGATTGGTCGAACAGGGCTTCGGCTTTGGCAATCAGTTTATGCGCCTCGGCAACTTCAGGTTTATCGGATTTAGCCGGCTCGGTATGAACTACGCTGCCGTCGTCTACTTGGCCGAACAGTTTATTAATGCGTTGTTTGGCCGAATCCAAGGCCTCATCTTCAAATTTCGACAAGGCGTTTTGAATGGTAATGGACTTTTCCAGCCCGGTGGCTTTTTCCTGCGCAGAGACCTGCAAGATACCGTTAAGATCCAAGGCTAGGGTGATCGTTATAATGTTGCCCGCCTCGACATCCTGCAAGCCTTCCACCAAAAACTCGCCGATTTTTATATTGTTCAACGCATCCGGGTCTTCGCCTTGATAAACGGTGACTTCAACAACTTTCTGTCCGTCCTGAGCGGTCATAAAGGCTTCGGTTTTACGTAGCGGCAGGGCGCTGTTCTTGTGAATAATCGGCGAAAATACGAATGGATAATAGACATCGCCCAAATAGCCTAAGGCACTGGTGCCGTAGGTATAAGGCGTGATATCGACCAGCACCGCGTCGACTTTCTGGCCGCCGATCATTGCCGCCTGAGTAGCCGCGCCCATCGCGACGCATAAATCGGGATCGACTTCGCTGTGCGGCTCGAAGCCGAACTCATCGAATAACCGTTGGCGGATGCACGGGGTGCGCGTGGAGCCGCCGACCAGGACGATTTCATCAATATCGGAGGCGGTTAATTTCGCGCCTTTCAGGGCGATATGCACGGCATCGATAGTGGCGTTGATATAGTCCTCGATCATCTCTTCGTAATCGGTGCGCGATAACTCTAAAGATAAATGGATCGCCGCGCCTTCTTGTTCCAGCAGGTATTCCTCTTCGATTTTTGCAAACGGTTGGTCGGAAAGCGCGAATTTTGCGTGTTCCGCCGCGCGGGTAATGCGCGCCAAGGCTTTGCTGTGCTGACGCGCATCGACGCCTTTGGTTTCGCTCAGGTGATCGAGAATGTATTCGATAATCTGCTCGTCGAAGTCGTCGCCGCCCAGATGGTTGTCGCCGTGGCTGGACAGCACTTCGACCACGCCGGCTTCGATGTTGACCACCGACACATCGAAGGTGCCGCCGCCCAAGTCGTAAACCAACATGCGTTTTTGCTCGTCCCGATTGCCGCCGTATGCCAATGCGGCCGCCGTCGGCTCGTTAATCATGCGCACCACTTCCAGACCTGCAATTTCCCCCGCTTCACGGGTTGCCTGGCGTTGCGCATCGGAAAAATACGCCGGCACGGTAATCACGGCTTTGCCGACAGGTTGCTTGAGGTATTGTTCGGCGATGGCTTTAAGGCGTTTTAAGATAATCGCGGAGATTTCCTGCGGCGCGTAGTCATGCCCGGCCAACGCCACTTTAATATCCTGGCCCATCAGGCGCTTGATCGATTTGACCGTGCGTTCCGGGTAAACCAAGTATTGATTCCTGGCGGTTTCGCCGACCAGAATATCGCCCTGATCGTCAATGCCGACAAAAGACGGCAGGATTTTCCTGCCGTTGTCGGTAATGACCCGGACTTGACCGTTCTCTACGATGGCGACTTCCGAGTTGGTGGTGCCTAAGTCGATTCCGACAATTATTTCATTCATTAGCTTGCCTTTATATAGCTATAGTTTATTGACTTTGACTTCCGCCAGACGCAGCACTTGATCTTCAAAAAGAAAACCCCGGCGCAGTTCCTCGATCACCACGCCGTTATCGCGCTTGGCGTCATGGACGACTTCAACCGCGCTCATGGTGCGCGGATCGAGCATTTTACCGACGCAATCTATCGGGACAACGCGATGGCGCTGCAACAGCTGTTCAAAGCGCCTGAGCGTCATGGACTGGCCTTCCTTAAACGAGCCGATAAAATCGACATCCTGTTTCTTTGAATGGCTAAACAACGCTGCAACCGGCCGGTAGTTTTGCAATACGCCGAACCCTACCGTCAACCGGTCGTAAACATCGACCAGTTCTAACAGCACTGCCCGCAGCACTTCATTGCGTTGTTGCTGTAACTGCGTCTTATGTAAGGCGAGTTGGTCTGTAAGCGCCTTATTGTCGGCCCCAAGCGTAGCCAATGCGTCGCCGAGCGTATCCAAGGTGGTTTTAAAATGGCGCGATTCGGCTTTCACCTCGGCTTTCAATCCGGCCATTTCGCCGAGCAAGGTCTGCAAATCCGGCTGTGCGCCTTCGTGTACCTGTTCCAGGTCGGTCTGTTCCAGATAGTGTTGAAACTCTTCCAGCAAACGTTGTTTTTGTGCGTCGCTCATCGTGCTGTCACCGTTTCGGATGCGGTAATGTTAAATCTTTTAGCATCGACACCGGCGCACAGCAGTTTTTCAAACTGCTCGGTGCTGATCGACGGTGCAGGCCCGGAACCGAAGGCCTGTTTGAGCAGTCCGTTAAAGTCGGCTTCCGGGACGGTAAACAAGGCATATTGGGTACGGCTCTCCAGGTCTTTAATCGCCTCATAAGCTTGCTGCACCAACTGGAATTGCTCATGATGGTGATCCGGCGGAAATTGTTTGACCTTCTGCAAATAAGCCTGCTTGATTTCGGCGTCACTCGCCTGTTCCGCCACTTCAAGAATCTGGTAAGGTGTTTTCATCTACGTTGATTTCTCCTATTAAAAAAACGGGAAAGACGGCGGCTTTGAGTCTTCTCAAATCTCGCCAAACTCGATAACCTGATCGCCGGTCACGCCGGTATCGATGCCCAATTCAACTGCCGCTTGCAGCATTAAAAGCGCGACAAAGGCATCGGGATTTAACAGAATAAAGCTTGGATCGATAGGTTTGGACAAGCTTTTATTGATTGTATTGATCATCCGTTCCGGCGAACTCTTTCTCATGATGTCCTGTAGTTTTTTCTGAAGTTTCTCGAACACAGCCGTCGGCAGATGCTCGAATAGATCCAGCGGCGAGCCGCCTGTGAACGGGTCGAAATCTTCATCTTCATCATCTTCATCATCTTCGTCGAATTCGTCATCGAAATCGTCAAAAAATCCGCCTACAAATGGATTTTGGTCTTCATAATATTCATCAATGAAGCGGCTGATCCGCATCGCGGTACGGTGATCCGAATCCTCGCGAGCCTTTGCATAGTTAAATTTCAATCGCTCAATATTAAAGCTTGAACACTGATCGGCGCGGCCGTCGACTTCGGCATAGAACTTATAAAACAGCCAAATCGGTTTCGTCCACTGCATCAAGGCAATCTTGGCGCAATGGGCTAGCAATTCATAGTGCCCAATGTTGTCCAGGCATTCGGCTAGCATCAACAGCGTCTGCTCGGACACTGTTTTTTGCTTAATCGATTGCTTGATAATGGCTTTTATTTTTTCCAGCGCCTGATGCAGCACCGCCGTATTGCTCTTGTCGTCGCCGTAATACTGCTGGATGATCTGAACCAGCCGCCCTATTTCCTGTTCCGATAACTGATAATTTTTTGGTGGCTGCGGCAATCCTTTCAGGGTAGACGGCAAACTCAAACCCACCAATAAGGCCTCGACGATCACGCAAAAATACCCGCAAGCACTCCCGTCGTTCATCTTCTCCGCGGCTTCTGCAATTTGCTGCAAGCCTTGTTTTTTATCTTCCGCGAGCAGCACAAAAAAACCGCGCAGCAACTGCGCCTGATTTTGATAGCGCTTGCCTAACGTCAGTTTTTCCGCCTGCTGAATTTCTTTTTCGACCAGATGGAATTTCTTGGTTTTAATCAGCTTACGCGCATGAGCCAAATGACTGGTGAATAAAACCTGTTTGGCAAAGGTATTGACCGGGTCTATTTTCAATAGGGTTTTGGCGTATTGCGCCGCTTTTTTAAAGGCCTTATTCGCCGTCGCCGCCTTGATCGCCTGAGCCAATAAATCGACATCTTGCGGAAACGCTTTCATGCCCCTGTCCAGCCATTGCTTATAGAGTTCAGCTTCTTCCGGCTCATGTTCATAATACTGGAGGATTTTTAAATAGGTCTCGCGGCTGCCGGGGTCATAATCCAGGCTGTCTATCAACCATTCCACACCCTCTTCGGATGACGGTTGATGCAACGCAATACGGCGCATAATCAATGCAATCTTAAATGCGCCGGACTCGCCTTGTTTTTTCAACTGCGCAATGCCTTGCTGCCAATAATAATCGCTGCTGTGAAAATCTTTCTCACGCTCATAATTTAGCGCCATTAATCGGCAGTGTTCGAACTCGTCCATGGTGCCGAAATGCTTGTTAAAATCGCGCTGTCCTGCCGGATACGTTGCCAATGCCGCAAGGCAATAAGCCTTGGCCAAGTCTTCGCCGAACAATTCCCGATATTGAAGCGCACAGTTAAACTTTATCTTGTCCGATAAGCGATCTTTTTGCTTGACCAGCATATCCAGCAATTCAAGCTGTTTTTTGCTGAATTTTTTTATCGTGCCGATCAGTTGACGGGGCTTTTGCTCGCATTGCAACAACTCGTCGACCAGTTCCAAACCGTCAAGGGTGGTGGCGAGCAATAACTTGCCTGCCTGATAATATGGGGACGTAGCGGGGATTTTAGTGAGCAGGGCTTGCGCTTGCGCTTGCTCTACCGAGCCGGGCAGCAACAAAGCGGCTTTCAATAAAGTGCGGAAATCACGAAAAGCGGAGCGGAACGGCAGTTGTTTCAGTGCCTGTTCAACCGCTTCCGGTTCATTGTTTCGATATGCGGCGAGCGCCGCCCTTACTGAAACTAAATGCGCGATGAATTGGGAATCTTTCGGCAGCATCGCCTCAAGTTCCGGCTTTTCGGTAACGATAAGCAAGCCCAACAAAGCGGCAAGATTTGGGTAGTGTTCATCCAGTTGCTGCGCGGATAAGCGGCCAAAACAGGCTGTTACTTTAGCCGCATTATTGGTTTGCAATAACCAAGCGATGTAACTGTCGTAACCTTGATACGGCGGCTCGGCATTCTGTTGATAATTTTCCCACAACACCATGGCTTCTTTAATCATGCCCTTTTCGGCAAGCGACATGGCTCTTTTGAAGTAACACAGCGCCAATGCCGAGCGCCATTCTTTATTATCGGCCTGTTTTAATAACTGTTTGTACAGTTCAATGGCTTCCTTATATTGCCCGGCATCCAGTTTGGCCTTCGCCATAGCGGCATCACAGATACCCCCTGAGGTATTGGGTTTAGCCTTGATGGGTGTTTTTTTCTTCTTCATAAGAACCGTTTATCGGGCTGAGTGTAATTGAAAAAGCTATATAACTATTCAGTGTTATGACGTAATGGTACTAAGTAGGGGCGCGATGAATGTACTAAAGTACTAAAGTCTTCTAATCGCGGGCATGGCCCGCTCCTACAGCGATTAATTAATGGTATTGGGCATAACGGAGTAGCTACAAAACTATAACTTCAGACGGATTTAGCTGATAAGCAAAATATCGTAACTATTTATCCCGTCAAACCTTCCCAAGGCGTGTACAAGCCGTCGACATTAACGCCGAACATATCCAGAACCCGGCCAACGGTTTCATCGACCATGGCCGCTAGCGAATCCGATTTATTGTAAAACGCAGGCATCGGAGGGAAGATGATGCCGCCCATTTCAGTCACGCTCGCCATGTTGCGGATATGAACCAAGTTCAACGGCGTTTCGCGGGGCATAACTACCAAGCGGCGGCGCTCTTTCAGCACCACGTCAGCCGACCGCGAAATCAGGTTGTCGCCAAAACCGTGCGCAACCGCTGACAGGGTTTTCATCGAGCACGGCGCGATAATCATTCCTTCCGTTTTAAAACCGCCGCTGGAAATACTGGCGGCAATATCATCGATGCCGTGAGTCACATCGGCCAGCTCGGCCAATTGGGCACGTTTCATGCCCATTTCATGTTTTAAATTCACCACGCCGGCTGATGAGATGACCAGATGCGTTTCCCATTGCTCCTGCGCCTGCAACACTTGCAGCATCCTGACCCCATAAACCGCGCCGGTCGCACCGGTCATGGCGATGATTAAACGTTTTTTTTGCTTCATTTTTTATGCTTGGATTAGTATTCCGAATTTTATAATCAATGTGTGTACATTGATAAATGCACCACGAAGACACGAACGACTGCATGGATGCAGGAGGTAGAGCAACGCAGGAGCAGTTGCCGAGGACACGAAGTTTTTACCTTATTTTTCTTCGTGTCCTTCGTGTCTTCGTGGTGATATATTTTAAGATGATCCGAATGGGAGCGACTACTGCCCTGCCCTGACATCAAATTCAATCTTCCAGCGCCCCTGATCTCTTTGGGAAACGGCTTGCAGTTCCAGCGTCCCCACTTCGGTTACGGCTGCACACAGATGTACCGGCACGACTTCGCCGGGTTTGCGACCTTCTTCCGGCAAGGTGATTTCAATCTCATCCAATTCGTCGAGCTCCTCGTTCGTCCAATAATCCAAACGGATTCCGACTTTATCCTCGCGCCGGATATGGGAGGCGAAAAAGCGAAACCGTACCGGCTCCCCAATCACCAGACCGAATTCATCATCCGGCAATTCCTGTTGGGTGCCTTCTTCCATACCGAACGGGGCAATGCACAAGGCCTGAATTTCCGGCGCCATACCCGGTACTGCGGGCATAGCGCTTTCTATGCCGACATAATATGAGGCTGCGGTGCCGCCTTTAATGCGTACCCCCTTGCCTTTGCGAACATAGCCATAGTAGGCAGCGCCGCGGGCGACCGCCAAATCAAGATCGGCGCCGGCTAATAATCTGGCTTCAGGGGCCTGCTCCGCACTCAGCCATGAATTTAACACATCCATTAAACGCTCGGCCAAAGCTTCGGCTTTTAACACGCCGCCGTTAAACAACACCGCGGTGGGATGTAAAAAACTCGCATGCTCCGGCAAGTTTATATCTTTAAGTTCATCCGTAGC
>Ga0208885_100671_pt1 | contig 11451 bp, 8 predicted proteins | sample LakWasMe74_LOW10_2_FD_183902 | JGI IMG/M metagenome (GOLD analysis project Ga0208885, IMG submission 183902) | Freshwater sediment methanotrophic microbial communities from Lake Washington under simulated oxygen tension - Sediment Metagenome... | ecosystem: Environmental > Aquatic > Freshwater >...
ATTGTATCCAGAAAAGTGCGCTCATTTTTATTTAGTTCAAGCGGTTTGATGGTCAATTTGTCTATGCCTGTACGCATCCAAGTAGACCAATATTTTATTGCATCTTAACTTATTGCGTAAAACTTAAATAGTTTGACATGCTTGATGTCGTGATTCCCACATAGGCTGACTAATAACAGATACAGTGGCATTTGTCTGAGGGTCTAAGTCTATCAATAACACACGTTTTCCGTATGTACTTGCAAGTGTTGCAGCAATATTGACAGCCGTTGTCGTCTTACCAACTCCACCCTTTAAATTAATGAAGCTTACTATTTTTGCCATTTTTATCCCTTTTGATATTAAATTATTTCCAGCATCAGTTTTTATTCTTTTGTATGACAATAATAACGCAAATGATGGTGCAAGGCATGATATTCAACTAGACTACTGTTTCGACTAGCCAGTATGAATCCTTTTGTCTGATGTTCAAAACAGCATCATTGGTATTATACGGCTTACAGCAGCTTCAAATTACCACAACATTAGAAAATGATTTGACCGTCTGCAATTGGCCGAACTGCGTCATTCACAAACAACCAAGTCAACCTACCAGTTGAATATATTTTGAACCGCAAAGCCGATCGGGTCTGGATTGGTGCAACCCAGACCCGATCAATTCTACAATTCCCGCGTCGCACTGAATTTAATATCCGGCCAGCGCTCTTCGGTCAGTTGCAGGTTGACCCGGCTGTTGGCGACATAAACCAGGTAACCGCCGCCGTCTTCGGCCAGATTGTCGAATGCTTTGTTTCTGAATTCTTCCAGCTTGGCCGGTTTATCCGAGCTGACCCAACGCACGGCTGAGATAGGGATGGCGTCATAAACGCATTCGACGTTGTATTCGCTTTTAAGCCTGAATGCGGTCACGTCAAACTGCAAAACACCGACCGCGCCCAAAATAAGGTCGTTATTTTTTAACGGCTTGAATAACTGGGTCGCGCCTTCTTCGGTCAATTGCACCAATCCTTTTTGCAGGGCTTTGGCTCTTAACGGATCTTTTAACACCACGCGGCGGAATAATTCCGGCGCAAAATAAGGAATGCCGCCGTATTTAAGCGTTTCTCCCTGGGTAAAGGTATCGCCGACCTGAATGGTGCCGTGGTTATGCAAACCGATGATGTCGCCGGGGTACGCTTCTTCGACGCTTTTCCGGCTGTCGGCCTGGAAGGTAATGGCGTTGGCAACCTGGATATTTTTACCGATACGCACATGATGAACTTTCATGCCCTTGTCGAATTTACCGGAACACACTCTTAAAAAGGCAATCCGGTCTCTGTGAGACGGGTCCATGTTGGCCTGCACTTTAAACACAAAGCCGCTAAACGCCGGCTCATCCGGTAACACCGTGCGCTGCTCTGCCTCTCGGGGTCTGGGTGACGGCGCATATTCAGCGAACGCATCCAGCAATTCGATAATCCCGAAATTGTTGATCGCCGAGCCGAAAAATACCGGCGTCAGCTTGCCCGCCAGATAGTCTTCAAGATCGAATTCATGGCTTGCGCCTTTGACCAAATCGATTTCATCCCTGAGTTCTTGGGCTTGGTCGTCCAGCAGTTCGTCCAGCTTCGGGTTATCCAGGCCTTTGATGATTTCAGCCTGGGCAATCTTGCCGCCATGTTGGGCGCTGAACAGGTGAATTTCATCTTTATACAGGTGATAAACACCCTTAAAGCGTTTGCCCATGCCAATAGGCCAGGTCATTGGCGCACATTTGATGTTCAGGATATTCTCGACCTCGTCCATCAATTCGATAGGTTCGCGCCCTTCCCTGTCCAGTTTGTTGATAAAGGTCAGAATCGGCGTGGTACGCAAGCGGCACACTTCCATCAGGTTGATGGTGCGGTCTTCAACACCTTTGGCAACGTCGATTACCATGAGTGCCGAATCAACCGCGGTCAAGGTGCGGTAGGTATCCTCGGAAAAATCCTCATGGCCTGGGGTATCGAGCAGGTTAATAATGCAGTCTTTATGCTCGAACTGCATCACCGAGGTGGTTACCGAAATGCCCCGCTCCTTTTCCATTTCCATCCAGTCGGAAGTCGCATGACGCGCCGCTTTTCGGCCTTTTACCGAGCCTGCCAGCTGAATCGCGCCTCCGAACAGCAATAGTTTTTCGGTGATGGTGGTTTTACCCGCATCCGGGTGGGAAATAATGGCAAAAGTTCTACGACGCTTGGTTTCGGAGCTTATTTCAGTAATCGACATGTTTTATGCAAAAAATAGGTACGCACACGGTACACAACAAAAAGAGTGCCCATTTGTTAATGGGGGACGAATGGATGATTGAAGGCTTCCCTTGTGATGATGTAAAAAATCCTGTTGGTGAATGGTATTACCGGTACCTTTTTCAAAATACCAGGATAGCTTCAGCTGATTGATTTTACCTAATTCGCATAAAATAAGTAAGCCTCAGTCTCTTTACAATACAGGATGAGTCTGGTTCAAGCGACAAGACTGATTCAGTTTGAAGAATTTACCTTGAACGGCGGGTTTGTCGACCGTTTCAAACGGGTGCCGACTGCATCTTTTGGATGCCCTGTTCAACGATCCGGATTTTCACTCCGTCGACCAGCAATTTTTCGGCAACCTTAAATATAATAAAGCGCTGACAGATAAAGCATCGCTTCAGCTAAAAGGCTTTTCCCAAGGTTACGCGTACTCTGCCGACGAAGCTAATGAGAATGGCGGCCGGGTTATCAATTGCCATCGACGGCCCTGGTGCCGGATATTCTTCTCTCAGCGAGATTAGACACTTTTTCTATAGACAAGCTCAAGATCGATCAATCATTTGTCAGCGATTTATCTCAAGGGCGACGGGAAAATAAAGCCATTATTCAGGCAATTATCCAGCTGAGACGGACATTGAGCATTCAAGACCCGCTTCAACAACTCGATGCTTAGCCCAATATCGGCGATAAATTGAATAATAGGTCCACCTGATAAGTAATAACGCTTATTGATTAAATAAGCGGCATTCCCTATCCTACAAACACGTATACAGCACCAAAACAATGCCATTGTCTTGTAAATAAAAAGAGGCTAATATCCGCAGAAATTTTGGGTTGGGTTTCCTCCGGGCACGATTACATTGACAAGTAGGGCTAATTTACCGCTTCCTTGCATTATGAGTCCGACACCCTAGCCAACATAATCATCAAGTGGAACGAGATATGAATAACAACAAAGAAAATCGATTAGCCGGGCGCTATCCTACCTTTTGTACCGTTGAACTTGATTCAGGTACGGGCGTAACACGCAACCTGAGCACTACTGGAGTTTGCTTTACGACGGATAGTGCGCTTGAGCCGAATTTAATGCTGCGATGCTTCATTCTCATGCAAAAAATGGGCAGGAATATAATCCGTGTTCGCTGTGAAGGCAGGGTGGTGCGCGCAGATAAATCAGGAGACGGTTGGGAGATTGCCATTAACTTTACGACATTAGAATGGTGATTGCAGGAACTATTGGGTGAAGCATGGAAGCATGCTTGAAAAAGGTGGGCATCAAGCTCGACGTAAACAGTTGCGAAATATATTTTTCAACGGGATGAAGTCATTACGTCACCGGCAATAATCAAGTATCGATGCGGCTGTCGCTCACCAAATCGGGTACCAATGAAATAATAGCGCTTTTGATAGCTGTCGCCGCAGTTCGCAGGGTTTGCTGTTCGCTGTCGTTCAGCTCAGGGTGCAAATGGCGGATAATGCCGCTACGCCCTACCACCACCGGAATGCTAAAGCAGTTATCCCGAATGCCCATCCAGTCGTCAAACCAGGTGGCAAGAGGCATGGTGCGGTATTCGTCGAAAACGACAGCTTCAATAACCATGCATGTTGCTGTGGCGATGGCGTGATTGGTATAACCTTTGAGGCGGTAAACCTCAAAACCGGCTTCGGTAACCTGGGCGAATAACTGTCGATGAATGGGTGTGTCGCCGAGGGGTTCGCCTCCCGCTTCCGCGCTACTCAGTATAGGTAATTGGTTGGAGCCGTGCTCGCCCAGAATATAGGCGCGAAGATCGTCAGGATGAATATGCTCTTCCTGCGATAGCAAGGCACGAAATCGGGCGGAATCCACCAGCGTTCCGACGCCCATCACTCGATTGGCCGCAAAACCGGATAATTTGCAGGCCGCATAAGTCATTACATCGACCGGATTGGTCACGATGACGAATACGGCATTGGGATTATTGGCGGCCAATACGGGAATCAGCTCCCTGAACAATGATGTGTTTTTTTCGCCCAACTGGAGACGGGAGGTCAAAACCTCCCCATCAGCCGCAACCGATGCCGTAACGACGACAATATCGGCATCCTTTACCTGCTCATTAGTACATCCTTCGATGCGCATGGGCCGTGAGCAAAAAGCCAATGTGTGCTGCAAATCCAAAGCATCTCCTCTGGCTTTTTCATAGGTACGACCGGCAATCACCAGATGGTCGCAAACCTGTTTTATTACCAGGGCATAAGCAAGAGTGGAACCGACACGACCTGTTCCGATGATGGCAATTTTCATAAGTAGCTGACCGTAAATTTTTTAATAAGGCATTAAGGTATGTTGATTGTAACCAGTTTTGATGACTTTACTTCAAACAAAACCAGTAATAATATTTTTGTCCGGTTTCAATTATCAACCCTAACAAAACAACAATACAAACAAAATACGTGGTAATACTTATCAAGTAGTAAAAATTATTAGCCTGTAATAACACGATTTTTAAACCAATTATCAGGAATAAATACGACTGACTTAAACTATAATTAATTATCAGATAACCTTCTGTTTAAATTAATTAATTATTTAGTACGTAGTATTACTAATACCGAGCACCTTGGAATAATCAACCTTGTATATCACGTAAATTCTGTGATAATGTTTATTGTAACGTGCTAATTTATTGTAACTTTTAATTTTTAAGACTTGTATTTTATTTTATCGTTTGCAAATAAATTATTTTTATTTTCTGTCCATTCAGACCCTGTGTCTGTTCACTTTAACGGATTTTACGAGGACTTATATGAATACAGATTTTCGGATTGGACTGATTAGTGATGACCCCTATCATTCGGGCTTATTAAAAGGGTATTGCCAGGCACATCGCTATAAGATTTTTGAAACAGCCGTCGACAAGGAATCAATTAATGCCATGATTCAGATGCAGCCGAATATAATTATTCTTGCTATTGGTTTGGCCCAAGATCGAGCCCAAAAAAATAACTTCGACTTGATTCATCAAATGAGTATTAAACATCAAATTCCGGTATGTTATTTACGTGACGTTAATAACGCGGCCAATTCAGGAGAGGACCCGGCTTGCTGGGTTGACACGACTTTAGATGCCCCTCTTAATATCAATCAACTGAACGATTATCTGCACAGCAAATTCAAGCACCATCATCTCTTTATCCGGGAAAAAAGAAATCGTGAGAGGCGGACTGCTAATGATCGCAGGCTGTTAATGCTTAATCAGCAAAACAAGGTCCCCGGCAATAATCATCCCGCTAATAAAAACATGCCGAATAATGATGACACTGACTGCTTTACGGTCGAACCTTTTCAGATTGACCAACGATCCAAATCTGTCTTTTTTAACGGGAAGTTATTGAATTTAACACGTAAAGAATTCGAACTTTTCGAATTGCTGGCGAAGGATATTGACCGCGTATTTATGACCGACGAAATTATCAACCATCTCTGGCCTGATAATAACCGGGCAACCAAATCGGATCTTTATCAGTACATGCACCTATTAAGAAAAAAAATTGAAAACGACCCGAATAACCCGCAATGGATTTTGACTGTGAAAGGTTTTGGATACAAGCTGAATATGGCTGAACCTGCTAAAATGAATTAGCCGGGCATTTAGAGTTGGCTCATCTTAAATAGCGGCAAAACACCCCACGATAATGCCTATTTTTTTTACTGGAAGACTCTACAGCGAGGCTTTTGTGAGGACACTTTATTACAGTCACCCTGATTTCCTTTTTCATGAAACAGGCATTGGACACCCTGAATGCCCTGACCGGCTCAGAAGTATAGAAAAGGCATTATCAGCACCGGAGTTCTCAGGTTTAATCCGGCAATCTCCGCCACTCGGCACGGAGCGGCAAATCCGGCTGATTCATCCCCAGTTCCATATTGACGCCATTCTTGAAGCCATCCCCGAACAAGGCGAACACTATTTGGATCATGATACGGTGCTGTCGCCCGGATCAAAACAAGCCGCTTTTCGCGCGGTTGGCGCTGTTTGCGATGCCGTTGATAAAGTCTTGACCGGCAAAGCGGACAATGCATTTTGCGCCGTACGCCCGCCGGGCCATCACGCAGAACCCCAGCTGGCAATGGGATTTTGCCTGTTTAACAATATAGCGATTGCGGCTAATTATGCGCGTCAACAGTATCAACTGGAACGTATCGCCATTGTTGACTTTGATGTCCATCACGGTAACGGCACGCAGGCGGCTTTTTACAATCAGCCCAATGTGCTCTACGCGTCCAGTCATGAAATGCCGCATTATCCCGGCACCGGCCATCCCGCAGAAACGGGCGTCGGCAACATTATCAATGTGCCGCTGGCTGCGGGGGACTCCGGCATTGAGTTCAGGCAAAAATACACCCACATTATTTTGCCCGCACTGAAAATTTTCAAACCTGAGCTATTGCTGATTTCAGCCGGTTTCGATGCCCATAAAGATGATCCGTTAGCGGCCATCATGCTGGTTGAAGATGATTTTAAATGGGTCACTCAAGAACTAATGAGCGTTGCCGACCACTGCTGCAAAGGCCGGGTTATTTCGGCGTTGGAAGGCGGCTATAATCTCAAGGCGTTAGCGGCCAGTGTTGCCATTCATGTTAAGACGCTAATGACTGACCGGAATAATATTGAATAATCGACTGGATAAGTACATGTCATTTCTGCTGCAAGCTTCATAAAAACCCTTACCCTTTTGACGCAATGTCAAAGACCGGTCATGGTTAATCCATTCACTTTAAAAAGCCTCCCAGCTTAAATTGAATAAACGACAATCTATTTTTGCGTCGTTAACACACATGATCTATAGTTGAATAAACACTCCCTAAAACCGCAGTACTTAGTACATGACTACGCAAAAGATCATCACCCCGTTTGAAAAAATTGCCACTACAGGTAACGGACTTTCCGCCGATTTACAAAAAATCATTAGCCAAGTTGAAAAATTAACTGACATCGGCATTGCACTTTCCTCCGAAAAAGATACTGCGCAGTTATTGGAAAAAATCCTGCTGGGAGCAAAATCCATTACCAACTCCGATGGAGGAACACTATACCGGGTTGATGGTAACACCATTAAAATAGAAATCATCCGTTCCGATAGTCTGGGTATTTCTCTGGGAGGCGAAGGAAATACCATTAATATCCCGAATATTCCGTTATACGAAGAAAATGGGGAGCCCAACCTTAAGAATGTCGTCTGCTATTCGTATCACAACAATAAAACCATCAACATTGACGATGCCTACGATGCGGTCCATTTCGATTTTGCGGGAACCAAGGCATTCGACAAAAAAAACAATTACCGCTCAAAATCTTTTCTTTCCATTCCCTTGACCAATCACCAAGGCGAGATCATCGGCATCCTGCAACTGATTAATGCTACTGATCCTGAAACCCAAGAAATCATCAAGTTCGATTCAGTGTCACAACGTTTTGCCGAAGCCTTGGCTTCACAAGCGGCAACCGTCTTGACAAAACAACAGCTCATTACCGATCTGGAAAACCTGTTTGAGTCGCTGGTCAAATTAATAGCGACTGCGATTGATGAAAAATCGCCTTATACCGGCGGGCATTGTCGCCGCGTCCCGGAATTGACTTTAATGCTGACAGAGGCGGCGCATGATACCGACCATGGTTATTTGCAGGATTTCAAACTGACCGAGGCGGATCGTTACGAACTCACTATCGCAAGCTGGTTACACGACTGCGGCAAAATCATCACGCCCGAGTACGTCATTGACAAGGCGACAAAACTGGAAACCATTTTCGACCGCATTCATTTACTGGAAACACGCTTTGAAGTGCTAAAACGCGATCGTGAAATTGCGTTTCTCAAACAGCAGCTTGCTGAATTGCAAAGCAACACGACCTCATCGGCACTGGAATACACTTACCAAGCCGATATTGCCCGCTTGAATGATGATTTAGCGTTTATCCGTCTTTGCAATACCGGCGGCGAAGCAATGTCGGGTGAAGACATTAGCCGTCTTCAGTCGTTACAAAAGCTGACCTGGTCGCTAAACAATGTCGATGTCCCCTTGTTAACTGATGAAGAGGTCTACAATTTGAGCATATTCCGAGGTACGTTAACCTCGGAAGAACGAAACGTCATCAACAACCATATCAACGTTACCATCTCCATGCTGGAAGCCATTAAATTCCCCAAACACTTACAAAACGTTGTTGAGTATGCAGGCGGTCATCATGAGCGTATGGACGGCAAGGGCTATCCCAAGGGATTGAGTCGCGAGGAAATGTCCATCCCGGCACGGGCAATGGCGATAGCGGATGTATTCGAGGCGTTGACGGCAAAAGACAGGCCTTACAAACAAGGTAAAAAGCTTTCCGAGGCATTGTTTATCTTAAAGAAGCTGAAAGAAGACAAGCACATTGACCCTGATCTGTATGATGCCTTTATCAAACAGAAAATCTATAAAAAATATGCTGAAAAATTTTTGGATGATGTCCAAATCGACATCGACTAAGTAGATAGTCTTGTAAGGCGCGCATGCGCGCCCTTTTCTAAAATCCTCCCCAAATCAATAAAAGCGCACAGTGCGCACCCTACTATCGACTAGGTTTCTTTGATGAAGTTCAGTAATAAATGGCTTAAATCTTATCGTTTTCTGGCATGCGCCCTAATCACGCTGTTATTCATGGCGCACACCGCGCATTGGCTGCACATTCCCACCCTGCAGCGCATGGAAAATATTTTATACGACTTGCGCTTGCGGACCACCGTTGTTAACACCGTCGATCCGCGCATTGTCATTATCGATATAGACGAGGAAAGTCTGGCCAAAGAAGGCCGCTGGCCTTGGCGCCGGGATAAATTGGCCTATTTGGTCGATGTACTGTTTGATTATTACAACGTTAAGTTGTTGGGCTTCGACGTGGTTTTTTCCGAACCGGACACCAGCGCAGGCGTTGAGTTGTTGGAAAAAATGGCATCCGGCCCGCTGCAACAGGATGCTGCTTTTTTATCGACGCTGGAAACAATGCGCCCGCAACTGTCTTACGATGACATGTTTGCCCAAAGCCTGGAAAACCGGCCAGTGGTTTTGGGTTATTTTACCAGCCCTAAAATCGAAAAGACGCCGGAGGTAGGCATGCTGCCTGCCCCCTTGGCTGAGGCAGATCAGTTACCCTTCAGTCCTTTCCTATACGAGCAAAAAAGCTATGCGGGTAACCTGCCGAAATTGCAAACAGCGGCCCTGTCCGGCGGTTTTTTTAGCAATCCCAATGTCGACGAGGATGGCGTTTATAGAAGACTGCCGCTATTAATCAATTATAACGGTCAGATATATGAAGCATTGTCGCTGGCTTTATACAGAACCTTGTTAGGCATGCCGGAGGTTAAGTTTATAACCGCCGAAGGTTACGGTAAAAGCGCAATCAACAACCCCCGCCTGGAGGGTTTGGATATTGAAGGCTTCCAAGTCCCGGTCGATCAAAGCGCTACCCTATTGGTGCCCTATCTCGGCCGTCAAGGCAGTTTTCCTTATGTATCGGCAACCGATGTGCTTAACACTAACGTTGACGTAGAAAAATTAAAAGACAAGATTGTTATTGTCGGCACCACGGCAGCGGGCTTACTCGATTTACGGGTAACGCCGGTACAAAATGTTTACCCAGGGGTGGAAGTGCATGCCAATATTCTTAGCGGCTTGCTCGACCAAACCATCAAATCCAAACCCAGTAATATGCTTTGGACTGAATTGGCTGAATTACTGTTAATCTGCCTGCTGGCCATTTTTGTATTTCCCCGCTTACCCGTATTTTTATCCGCCGTTATAGTCGGTGTATTACTGATCAGCGTAATCGCCTTCAGTTTTTACTGTTGGGCGATTTGGAACATCGACACCATACTGGCAAGCCCCATCATCTTGTTGACTGCGCTATACGGCATCCAACTATTTTTCGGTTTTTTCTTCGAAAGCCGAAAGAAAAAACAAATGGGCAACATGTTCGGCCAATATATTCCGCCCGAATTGGTAGAACAAATGAGCCATTCGGATGAAGAATTTTCGTTAAAGGGCGAAAGCCGGGAAATGACCGTATTATTTTCCGATGTCCGGGGCTTTACTACCATTTCCGAAGGCATGGAACCGCAGGAACTGTGCGAACTGATTAACGACATTTTAACGCCGGTAACCCGCGTCATCCATGAATCCAAAGGCACTATCGACAAATACATCGGCGATGCGATCATGGCTTTTTGGGGCGCTCCGATGCACAACCCGCAACATGCCGCCTACGCCGTCAGGGCGGGCTTGGCAATCTTGCAAGCTTTAACGACCATTCAAAAAGATTTTAAAGCCAAAGGCTGGCCGGAAATCGACATAGGCATAGGCATTAATACCGGAAAAATGAGTGTGGGCAATATGGGATCGCAATTTCGCATTGCTTACACAGTGATGGGCGACGCGGTCAATTTGGGTTCACGTTTGGAAGGACTCACCAAACAATATGGCGTAAGAATGATCGTCAGTGAAAGCACCCTGCTGGCGGCTCCGGAGTTCACCTACCGGGAGCTCGACAAAGTACGCGTCAAGGGCAAGCATAAACCTATCACCATTTATGAACCGCTGGGCGTAACGGAGGGCATCAGTCACGAACAATTGCAGATGCTCGACTTATTGAATCAGGGCCTGCACGGCTATCGACAACAACAATGGGCCGCCGCCCAAACTATTTTCGAGCAATTAGCGGAGCGGTATCCGCAGGATAAGTTGTACCCGATTTATCTTGAACGGATAGCCTACTACCTTGAATCGCCCCCCGAAATCGATTGGGATGGCGCGTTTACCCATACCCGTAAGTAACGCTTTGGCAATTGGTTCTCATTTTTCACCGTTGCCCTTAAAGAATTGGCTGAACACCCGATATAATGTAATAAAATAATTACAAATTAAAGTGCATTCATTACGATGAAAACCTATCGGAAAAAACAGTCTACGCGTCACCGGTCATTGTTTGACGCAAGCTTGCCGCTACGTCGTGCGCTTAATCTGGCTATTTTAACGGTGCTCTACCCGTCTTTTTCTCATGCCAACCCGGACGGGGCGCAATTCGACCCTACGCAGGTCAGCATTGATACTGCCACGCCGGGCGTGACCACCGTCACCAACAGCCCCAATGCGATTATCCAATGG
>Ga0208885_100672_pt1 | contig 11422 bp, 10 predicted proteins | sample LakWasMe74_LOW10_2_FD_183902 | JGI IMG/M metagenome (GOLD analysis project Ga0208885, IMG submission 183902) | Freshwater sediment methanotrophic microbial communities from Lake Washington under simulated oxygen tension - Sediment Metagenome... | ecosystem: Environmental > Aquatic > Freshwater >...
ATCATATTCATGCACGTGGGTGTAATAGAGACCTAATCCATCAGTACCAGTGTAAATTTTGCCGGGAGATGCGCCTGTAGTGTCTTTACAATTGGTATCGCAGTAGATATCAAAGTCAAAATGCCCGCCGGAAACCCCGCGGCCAGGGCTAACCGTTGTTTGCACGACCGGGGGTAAAACATTACGGTCAAAGCTGGCAAGATATAAATCGAGGCCTGTAGTGGCAAAACCTGTCAGCTGTGAACGTACCCCAGCACCCATGTGGCGGCCCACAGGGCTTACCGCAGCAGCGCTAACAGTGATTTGATCAAGCGCGGTAAATTTCAGGTCTCCGTTCAGATCAAACATGACCGAGCCATTATCACCGCCGGTAATCGCATTCAACTGCATCCACCAGTTTTCACCCGGAGGCGTTGAATTTGCATTGATAGTCGGGTTGCTGCTTAAAAACAGGAAAACAGAACCTGTTACAGTCGCACCATCACCCACAACACGCTCACCGCCAACCAATGCAGTCTTCCAACCCATATGGTGTTTGGTTCCGCTTGCCTCACCGCTTACAAAGGCATTCCAATTGGGCACGTTATTACTTGCCCTGCGCACACGTATTGAAGGCGTAACGCCAGTATATTCTTCCTCAGTCAGGGTTTGAGTTAGCAAGTCACTGTTGGCAGAATATGCAGCAGGCTTATCCCATATGCCATATGCATAATGAACTGCAGCATCTGCTTTATCAGCTGCAGTAAAGATTTGTCCGGTAACAAATGTCACCATGTAACCGCCATTGGGGTGCAACTTGAGGCTTGGTGCCATGGTAATTGCCTGCGCCGGGCTGGTGGTAAACAGTTTAGTTGATGTCTTGGCAGACAAATCGAATTTCCACAAATTACCATCAATGTCGCCAGCGTAGGCATAATCCGCTTTGCCATCGGAATTGGAGTCTAATATAGTAGGGGAAGATAACCCATTAGGACTGGTCGAGCTGCCGGCACCCGCATCAATCTCGGCGATCTTTTCACCCGTCACCGAATTAATGATAAATAATGAGGAGTGCCCATTGCCAGTGTTACCAGGGTTGTTTACGGTATCGCCGTTATTGTAGCCATTAGCAACGATGAGTGCCTCCGTGCCATCTGGCAACGTTGCAAACACTGGCTTGCCATAAGTATGGCCCAAGTTGGCAAAGCCTGTACTTTTGTTGGTAATTTCCCATAGAATTTTACTGGCAGCGTCATCTTCATCGGTAGGAACTGCGGTAATATCCAAAGCAAATAATCCCATGCCGCCACCGCCCAAGCCACCTGCCAAAATACTTTGACTGCCCAAATTACGTGCGGCTAACTGTCCATCCACAAAATACTTGTGTACATAAGGTGTAACTTTAAGTGCTGATAGTTTTGGAATCAGCATTGACGGGATATAAGCAAAGCGCTCTGCGCCAGAGTTGGCGTTAAAGGCATGCAACATGCCATCATTAGCACCAACAAACACCGTCCGGTCTGTGCCATCATTCCAATATACCGGCGTTGAATGGATAATATCTCCCAGCACACTATTGCGCGAACGATAAGTGCCGCCAGTGCCGGTGATTACTTCATTACTGCGGTCACCCCGGATGTAATCAAGTACCGGCGAAGTAGCCAAAGCAGAAGATGCAGAATCCAGTGCCAGTTTTTGAGCTGAGGATAAATTTCCCCAGCGGAAAGCTATTTTTGTGCCGTCAGTGTGCGTAGTAACAATGTTGCGGCCGGTATTAAAGTTTTGTGCATCCACCATGCTGTCCGCACCGTTGCCACCACCCCAGTCATCTATGTCAGAAACAGCACCGGAAGTGGATATTGCATAAGAATGCAGGTCTCCACTCCAATCCAAAGAGCTATAGTCAATAGTAAAAAGCGACTGACTACCAGCAGATAATGTATAACCTGACGCCACAGGCGAGCCGACATAGCCCACGGGTTGCGTGGCGTAGGTTGTAGAATCGACCCAATCCGGGATAAATGGCGTGGCGGCTAAAGCTGCCAATGGCAACAACCATAGAAATTTTAAGCTTAATTTTTTATGCGTTTTCATATGCTGGTCCTGACGCTGTAGATTCCAATTTTGGCTTTCATAATTTCTTAAGTTAGCCACAAAGATTTTTAGCAAAAGTTGGCGGTAGATGTCGGTAAGTTCCTTGCGTAAACATCTCGGAAGAATCCTGTCCGACACCACGCACGGTGATACGGAATAACACTGTAGGGCATTTTTGCCCGGCTCTCGGAGGATCGTTATATATGTGCTCAATGTAATAGCTAGGCTGGCTGCTTACACCTGCCAGCTGCGATGCCACGTTTGCAAATGTACGCGTTTTACCTGCATCACCCCAATCAGGCGCGCTGCCATTTTTGCAATATCCGTTGGTGCATGCAGCAGTAAAAGCGCTGACATCAAAGGGCGAGAACGGCGCCGCCGTAAATATTGTTTTTACATCACGCAGCATTGCCTCTGATGCCTGCAATGCCATTTGCCGGTTACGTACGTTTGCTGCCATGCGTTCTTCAAGCGTAGCTGTACGCATCACCGACACCACGATCAGGGTCAGGACTACCAGAAATATCAAACCGGTGAGCAAAATTACACCGCGCTGTTTTGTGCGCGTATGTTGCATTGAAGGCTTGGATATAAAAATCACCATGAGTAGTTTCTCACTGCAAATGTAGCACTGTATTGCTGTCTCAAATATCCATCTGTACTGGTGATGGTTTCACCATCGTAGACATAGGTCTGACTACTGTTAGCCGCCGCCTTGTCAGAAGGGCCACGAACAAGCAGATTAACGCGTACAGATGCCACCTGAGTAAACTCTGCCGTTGTGAGGTTGGATTTATACTCCGAAATAGTGCCGTCTCTTTCGGGGTCGAGGCCATAGCTGACTTGCATATCTTCAACGTTATCAACCACAACCGTACCATTGCAGGTAAGCGTAGTGCCATCCACGGCAAAAGCAAAAGTCATCAATCCCGAAGCAACAGCAACACCATCACAACCAGTCTCTCCACCCGTCTGCGCCTCATATTGAACAGTGATCGTATCGGGAGTGCCAGTATTATCCACCCCAGCTAAGGCAGTGCCAGTAAAGGGATCGCCTGTCAATATGCGGGCATCAGTAATAGCGCCGGCCTGACGCACGGCTTTACCAATTACCTCCAAAGCATTACGGCCACTTTCCTGCATACGTGACACATCATCAAAAGTCCGGTTAACTTGCTGACTCCCCAGAAAAAAGTAACCTAATGCCATCAGAATCACCAAGCCGATGGCCGTACTAACCATCAACTCGACCAAGCTGACGCCACGCTGGTTTCTTTCAAGACTGAAACAATCTATCGTCATAACTTTGTCTCTACAGCTAATTGCTGGGTGCTACTGCCACCATTGGCACGGGAGTCATCCCATTGAACGGTAACAGTCACTTTATTCGGCGTCACTGCCACACTACCGGTGCCTGATGGCAATGCACTTGCAAGTTTTAATCTCCAGGCAGTCATATCCTCCAAAGGAATTCCGGCTCCAGCTGGCTCGGCACCTATTGCCAGACTGTATGGAGAAGGATCCAGACTAGCCTGAGCCCTGTTTGCGCGCATGCTGTCAATAATATCGTTAGCAAGCCAACTGGCCTGAGAGCGCGCATAAGAGCTATGGTTGGCCTTCAGGCCGCTGGCAATCAAGCCGGCAATACCGAGCAAACCAAAGGTGATGATAACGATAGTTACCAAAACCTCTAACATAGCGAATCCGTTTTGTTTACGCATGTTTACACCCAATTAACTGCACGGCCCAGGATCATTCACTACACTGGGTCGGCCAGTACCTGCACTTAAAATAATATCCTTACCCGCAAGGTCGGTTAGATTACTGCACAAATCCAATTGCCCTGTTTGTGCAGACAGCCCGTTAGACTGGTATGAGATAAAATCCGCCACTCCATTATCAGCCGTTATCGTGCTGCTCCCGGCCAATGCTGCATGTACCTTTAGAACGACATCCGCACCATCAACCGTACCTACAGTTCCCGTATCATTAAAAACAATCCATCCTTGCGCCCATGTGTCTGCAGTGGTGCATGCAGCACCATCGGCACTTTTACACATAGTCACCCTTGCGTTGCGTTTCACTGCCTCAGAGCGCGTAAAATGCAACATGGTTAAAAATTCATTTACCTGCGCACTCATACGTGAACTTACAACAAGCCGCTGGTAATTTGGAACAGCAATTGATGTAACAATAGCAAGAATGGCTACTGTTACCATCATTTCAACTAGCGTAAATCCACGATAAAATTTTCTCATTTGATTACTACCTTTTCACTCATAATATATATTGAACTTGACAATCAGCAATGTCTACCAGCAACCGATAATCGGTAAAATTTACCGAACAAGTGGTTACTTACCACCCACCTGCACAGTCAAAAACGAACTACCATAAAACGGTGGTAGAATAATCCGTTAATATGGCTGTAAATTATCTGGTTTCACCTAACATTATTCTCACAAAATCATGAATACAACCACAAAGAAACTCATATTGTTTTTACTCACCTGCCTGGCACTGGAAGCATGCGGCACCAAAGGCCCGCTTTACATCCCGGAACGGCAATACCCACAACCAACTCAAGCCGAATAAATGGATTGATTTTATTTTTAATATTATTTAAGTTATCACCGTGAACGCATTTAATTTCAAAGACAACACACTGCATGCTGAACATGTAGCCCTTAACCAAATCGCAGAAAAATTTGGCACACCATGCTATGTCTACTCAAAATCTGCACTTACGCAGGCATTTGAGCGCTTTAATGCCGGCTTTAAAGGAAGTGATCATCTCGTTTGTTTTGCGGTCAAATCCAATCCCAGTCTTGCTATTTTGAATCTGTTTGCCAAATTAGGCGCGGGTTTTGATATTGTTTCCGGTGGCGAACTAGCCAGAGTAATTGCCGCAGGCGGTGATCCGTCTAAAGTCGTGTTTTCCGGTGTGGGCAAAACCGTGGATGAAATGCGCGCAGCACTGGATGCCGGAATTTTCTGTTTTAACGTAGAATCTGCCAGTGAACTGGTACGCCTGAACGACATTGCAGGCTACATGGGTAAAGTCGCACCGGTTTCATTACGCGTGAATCCCAATGTAGATGCCAAGACGCACCCTTACATTTCAACGGGTTTGAAAAATAATAAGTTCGGCGTAGCGTATGAAGACGCGCTGGATATTTATCTGCAGGCTGCTGCGATGCCTAATATCTCCATCCACGGCGTAGATTGCCATATTGGCTCACAAATCACTGAGCTATCTCCATTTCTAGATGCGTTTGATCGCGTGCTGGCACTGATAGATGCGCTGGAACAGAACAGCATCCATATTCAGCATATCGACCTTGGCGGCGGCATCGGCATCTGCTACAGCGATGAGACACCTCCTGAGTTTAATGACTATGCGAAAGCCATGTTGGCTAAACTTGGTAAACGCAACATCAAACTGGTGTTTGAACCAGGCCGCGCCCTAGTGGGCAATGCCGGCGTACTACTGACTAAAGTGGAATATCTGAAACATACTGAAACCAAGAACTTTGCAATTGTTGATGCCGCAATGAACGACCTGATGCGCCCGGCACTCTATGATGCCTATCACGCAATCGAGCCTGTGCAGCCACGCATTGCCAATACGCAAAACTACGAAATCGTAGGGCCTGTATGTGAAAGCGGTGATTTTCTTGGACACGACAGAGAACTTGCTTTAGCTGAAGGTGACCTATTGGCAGTTATGTCTGCCGGCGCTTACGGCATGAGTATGTCCAGCAATTACAACACGCGCCCACGCGCCGCCGAGGTGATGGTTGACGACGTGGAATATCATCTGATCAGGAAGCGCGAGTTGGTCAAAGACCTATTTGCAGCCGAAAATATATTGCCAAACTCTTAGTGTTTTATATTAAAGGCAATCCAATCGTTGCACTTAATTCATAGCGCACTTAATTCATAGCGCACTTGATTAACTGGCAATAAATTTACGCAAAAGCCAAGGATAAGCACTTGCTGATTTTATCGGCATATATTTTACAGAAAAGAGATACTAAAGTTCTTAATTAAGTTTACTTTTTTCTTTTAACGCTATACCAGCTGCATATGTTGATAAACCACTACCAGAGATTACACCTGTAGATGAACCTGCTATTTCCATCTCTAACAATTGATACTTCCAGACCTGCTGAGTGATCAACAATACTTGGTAATAAAAAAAGCGAAGAATGTTCTTCGCTTTTTTTATTACATCATAGTTAACTTATTAGGGTTAACTATCAGATTAACGTAACTTACTAGTTATGGTAAGCGCGTTCACCGTGTGCACTGGTATCTAAACCTTCGCGTTCAGCTTCTTCGCTTACACGTAAACCAATCAGCACATCTACAATTTTGAAGGCAATGAATGAAACCACTGCTGACAACACAATCGCAGTTACTACCGCATAAACCTGTGCGGTCATTTGTGCACCGAAGTCGTAAGCTGCTACTCCGTTTGCAACATAATCAACCACACCTGCGCCGCCTAGTGCCGGGTTAACAAACACACCAGTAGCCAAGGCACCGAAGATACCGCCAACAGCATGGATACCAAACACATCCAATGCGTCATCGTAACCTAACCAGTATTTCACTTTTGCTACAAAGAAGTAGCAGATTGGTGAAACCAGCAAGCCGATTACGATTGCACCCATCGGGCCTACAAAACCACAAGCTGGAGTAATTGCAACCAAACCTGCTACCGCGCCAGAAGCCGCACCTAACATTGATGGTTTGCCTCTTAATGACCACTCAGTGAATGACCATGCCAAAGTAGCTGCTGCTGTTGCGATAGTAGTGTTAACGAAAGCCAATGCTGCATAACCGTTAGCTTCAAGGTTAGAGCCTGCATTGAAACCATACCAACCCACCCACAATAAAGCTGCACCAACCATTGTTAAGGTCAGGCTGTGTGGTGTTAACGCTTCTTTACCGTAACCGATACGTTTACCAACCATGATTGCACCAACTAAACCGGCAACACCTGCATTGATGTGAACAACAGTACCGCCTGCAAAGTCCAGCGCGCCTTTAGCCCATAACCAGCCTGCGTTTGCTACAACTGTTTCCAGTGAGGCTGCATCAGTAATAGCATCAGGACCATCCCAGTACCAAACCATATGTGCCAATGGCAGGTAAGAGAATGTGAACCAGATTGCCATAAACAACAGAATTGCAGAGAACTTCATGCGCTCAGCAAATGCACCTACGATCAAAGCCGGTGTGATGGCCGCAAAAGTCAGTTGGAAGCCAACAAAAACTAGCTCAGGAATATAAACACCTTTGCTGAATGTTGCACCTAATGAATCAGGTGTAATGCCAGCCAGGAATGCTTTACTCAAACCGCCAAAGAATTGGCTACCGCCGGTAAACGCCACGCTGTAACCATAGATTGTCCACAAAACGGCCATCAGTGAGAAAATCATGAATACTTGCATTAATACGGAAAGCATGTTCTTTTGGCGAACCAAACCGCCATAAAACAGCGCCAAGCCAGGAATGACCATTAAGGTAACCAGTACCGTTGAAATCAGCATCCATGCCGTGTCACCTTTGTTAGGAACTGGTGCTGGAGCTGCTGCAGGGGCAGCCTCTGCTGGCGCTACTTCTGTAGCTGGTATTGCTGCCGCATCGGCTGCAGGAGCGGTTTGTGTTGCAACAGCATCAGCAACCGGAGCTGCATCTTCAGCAAATGTATTTCCTGTAAAGCCAAGGCCTAACATCGTGACCAAGGCGAACATCGAGAGTATTTTTTTCATTTTCATCCCCTTATAAAGCTTCTACGCCGGTTTCACCGGTGCGGATGCGATAAACCTGTTCAAGATTAAAGACGAAAATCTTGCCATCACCAATCTTGCCGGTTGCTGCCGATTTTTCAATTGCTTCAATCACCTGATCTAGTAAATCGTCCTGAATGGCGATTTCAATTTTAACTTTTGGTAAAAAATCCACTACGTATTCAGCGCCGCGATACAGCTCGGTATGGCCTTTTTGACGACCGAAACCTTTTACTTCCGTAACAGTAATGCCTTGAACCCCTAAATTAGATAAGGCTTCTCTAACCTCATCTAATTTAAATGGTTTAATAATTGCGGATACAAATTTCATACCTACCTCCTGGTTCTGTCGGGATGCGGCACCGGCTTAAATTAAACCGATGCCGCTGGATTTAGCAATATGTAGCTAACTGATTAGAAAGTTTTTTGTACAAATAGCGTGAATTGGTCTTTTACTAGATTTTGGCCAGAGGCATCAGGTACAAACGTGCTTTTAGCCTCAACACTTGTGTAATAACCACCAACGTTTACACCATTGTCAAATGCTTTTGTTAAGCCCAATTTCCAGTCGGTGTAGTCAAAGTCGCTATTAGATACAGTGCCGGAAGTTCCGGTGAAATCTTGATAACCGACATGTGCAACTGCAGTATAGCCTTTACCGAATGGTAACGGCGCATTCAAGTTCAACTCAGTATATGTTGTACCGTCAGCATTATCGTAGCCAAAAGCACCATCAGAAACTACGGCTGAAACCTTACCGTTTAACCAGCCGTAGCTCAAGCTACCGTAAATTTCTGTTGTTTCAGCTGTTTTGATAGTAGGTTTTCTACTGCCTGGATAAATATATTGCAGCAAGCCTACGTTATAACTAATACCGGTATCGCCAATGGTGTTGGCAAAGCCACCATACACATCAAGCTCTAAACTGGAGCTTTTGTAATAAGCACCATCAGTTAACCAACTGATATTTGAACCCCAGGCACCGGCATAAAAACCGCTTGAGTGAGCGTAGTCTACGCCACCTTGCAATGCTGGATCTTCACGAGTTTGTGTCAAACCACGGAAAATGTATTGGCTGTATAAGCCCACGTTGTAGGTAACAGTATGTGGTGATGCTGGTGCAGCTGCTGGGGCAGCTTCTTCAGCCATAGAAATGGTAGGCACAGATAGTGCGCTTAATACTGCAAGTGATAGTAATGATTTACGCATATTGCTAACTCCTAAGAAAAGTGATTAATTTAAAAATACACACAGGATATTAAGCAAGGCATGTGCCAACAATTTTATTGTTATTAATCAAGAAGATACCAATATTGTTTATTTGATGCTTGATGTGATATTCCTTGATAATCTGCTAAACTACAAGCAAATTATCAAGGAATTTAATATGCTAGCCTCAAGTAAAATCAATGAAATATCCAATAAAATCAAAGATATAGTAAATTCTTCACCGTTGGGGGATGTAGAGAAAAACTTAAATGCACTATTAAAGGGCATATTCACCAAAATGGAACTCGTGACGCGCGAAGAGTTTGAGGTACAAGCGGAGGTGCTGCGCAATACGCGGCATAAGCTTGAGCTGTTAGAGGCCAGACTGGCCGAGTTAGAAGCCCAGCAAGCTCACTGAACTGACGAATATGAGCCTGGCCGTACTCTATAGCCGCGCCTTAACAGGCATGGATGCACCGGAAGTAGTGGTAGAAGTGCATCTTGCTAACGGATTACCAAGCTTTACTATCGTTGGCTTGCCTGAAGCCGAGGTTAAGGAGAGTAAGGATCGCGTACGTGCAGCGTTGCAGAATGCGCAGTTTGAGTTCCCGGCGCGACGGATTACAGTGAATCTTGCGCCGGCAGACCTGCCGAAAGAAAGCGGTCGTTACGATTTACCGATAGCCTTGGGGATTCTCGCTGCCAGCGGGCAAATCCCTGCCGACACACTTTCCCGGTATGAGTTTGCGGGTGAATTGGCGCTTACCGGCGAACTGCGCCCGATTCGAGGCGCACTGGCCATGACTTATAAATCGCATCAAAGCGGCCGCGCCTTTATTCTGCCGCGCAATAGCGCAACAGAGGCCGCATTGGTGAGCGATGCGATAATTTACCCGGCAAACTCCTTACTTGAAGTATGCGCACATTTGAGCGGGCGCACTGCATTGGTGCAATTGCAAGCCAGCCCCCATGTTGCTGCTATCGCGTATTCAGACTTTAGTGAAGTCAAAGGACAGTCCGCTCCCAAACGCGCTCTGGAAGTTGCCGCTGCAGGTGGCCACAGCGTATTGATGAGCGGGCCGCCAGGTACCGGTAAAAGTATGCTGGCTAGCCGCTTTGCCGGCATTCTACCAAGCATGACTGAAATAGAAGCCTTGGAATCGGCCGCGCTGCAATCACTACAGGGCAATTACAAACTTGAGAACTGGAAGCGCAGGCCTTACCGCTCACCACACCATACGGCATCCGGTGTGGCTTTGGTCGGTGGCGGTGGTATTCCACGTCCCGGTGAAATCTCATTGGCACATCATGGTGTTTTATTTCTGGATGAACTACCTGAGTTTGATCGCAAAGTGCTGGAAGTATTACGCGAACCGTTAGAAAGTGGCCATATTACTATTTCACGCGCGGCACGGCAGGCTGATTTCCCGGCACAGTTTCAGCTGATTGCTGCGATGAACCCCTGCCCGTGTGGCTATTTGGGACATTTCAATAATAAATGTCGCTGCACGCCGGATCAGGTGTCACGCTACCGCGCCAAAATCTCAGGGCCATTGCTGGATCGCATAGATCTGCATATTGAAGTTGCCGCACTCAAGGAAGATGAACTGACTAATGCCGCCTCCGCTGAAAATAGTGATGCTATCCGCACACGGGTGGAAAATGCACGCACACTACAATTGCAGCGTCAGGGTAAAGCCAATTATGCGCTTGGCAGTCTGGAAATAGATCAATACTGCCAGCCTGACGATGCCGGACTAAGCTTACTTAAAACCGCGATTTCGCGGCTTAATTTATCTGCCCGCGCCTATCATCGCATACTTAAAGTTGCACGTACGATTGCCGATCTGGCAGGTGAAATAAATATTAAGCCAAACCACATCGCTGAAGCCGTGCAATATAGACGCGGCGAACTATAGCAAAAGACTCTTGAGTGCTGCTATAAATATGTATTTATAGAAACGCTTATATGCTTGCATGGTAAAATCACGCAACATTAAATGATGAACTTTCATGAGCCAACTGACTATATCACCCACTGAAATCAAACTACGCGAGCTATTAAAACATCGCATCCTTATTCTGGATGGCGCGATGGGTACCATGATTCAGCAATACAAACTGACCGAAGCCGATTATCGTGGCGCGAAGCCAAACGGAGAAAAAGGTCGTTTTGCCGACTTCAAGGCACCAGCAGGTGAGCGCGAACTGTTTGTTAAAGGCAACAATGAGTTGCTTACGCTCACGCAACCTCACGTGATTCAGGAAATCCACGAAAAATATCTGGCTGCTGGTGCCGATATTATCGAAACCAATACCTTTGGTGCAACCAGCGTAGC
>Ga0208885_100687_pt1 | contig 11223 bp, 9 predicted proteins | sample LakWasMe74_LOW10_2_FD_183902 | JGI IMG/M metagenome (GOLD analysis project Ga0208885, IMG submission 183902) | Freshwater sediment methanotrophic microbial communities from Lake Washington under simulated oxygen tension - Sediment Metagenome... | ecosystem: Environmental > Aquatic > Freshwater >...
GGAGATCAGGATGGTTTCTTTGTCCGCCATTTTAAAATTGGTGTAGTTGTTCGATGATTGCAGGTATAGAATTTCATAAGGGTTGATAAACCGGTGACCCTTCGCTACTGGTAATGCAATTTTATGATCCTCTTTGTTAGGGTGAGCAACAATATCAAGAAGATTATCGATTTGAAGTGTAATATGTGACTTCTTTATTTTCTTCTCGGCTTTTAAAACAGCGGCGATCAGTTCTGAGGTCTCAATAGGTTTTAACAGGTAATCCAAAGCTGAACATCGGATGGCTTGTATGGCATATTCGTCGTATCCGGTTATGAAGATTACTTTGAATTCATAGTCACCAAGAGAACTAAGCATATCGAAGCCTGATTCATTGGGCATTTGAATATCAAGGAAAACAAGATCAGGTTGACGTTCTATGATCATGGCTGCTCCCTTTGAGGCATCAGTTGCCTCACCAATAACCTCCATTTTCTTACAGTACTTGGCAAGCAGGTTTCTTAACTGAACGATATTTTCAAATTCATCATCAACTATTACTGCTTTCATTGGTTTCATTTTTACATACCCGGCCACACCAAAGCCTGAACATCTTCTGCAAGGCCGATCTCTGTATATTCTAATTGAACTTTTATAGCATTAGTTTGAAGAGCGTTGTGCATCAGCAAGGCGAGTGGCTTATAGCGCTCCCAATCGGCGATAAACGCCTCGCCTGTTTCCGGTAATCCGGGATGAACTTGATGACAATCATATATGCGATCTGCAATAAGAAATGCAAGGCATCTGCCATTTCCTTTCTGATGGGTTATCAAAAGCATATTGGAAATTGATAATTTTTATTTTTCCAGTTTGTTCCCTTCTTTCGGGAACACTTTCAGAGGAAACCATGAGTCAGCCTTGCCTAACTCAACCAAACCATAACTCAAAATGATCACCTTATCACCTGGCAAACCTTTACGGGCTGCTGGACCATTTAAACAACATACGCCACTTCCTTTTTTTCCTTTGATTAAATAGGTCTCAATACGTTCACCGTTATTAATATTTACAACCTGAATCTTTTCAAATTCAAACATCTTGACGGCATCCATTAATTCTTCATCAAGCGTCAGGCTACCTACATAATTCAAATTGGCTTCCGTAATTTCTGCTCCATGGATTTTTGCACGTAAAATTTGTATTTGCATTTCTTTTACTTTAAAATAAGGCAGGCAGCCTGGACAGGCACCCGCGTTAATGCTGTATACTACAACATGAGAAAATTGTCAGAATTAATTCCCCGTAACCAGTGCCGCTTTTTACAACGGCACTGGAATTGCAAAAACCAACAATTGAATCGGGGTGTAAGAAAACTACTGCTAAATACCGGAGGTAGATACCACACGGTCTCACATGAGAAAATCGAACTGTAATAACCACATTAGAATACATTATACTCGGCAGCTAATGCTACAATAAGCAGACTATAGCGATTACGCCTATCTGCAAAGAGTTTATGAGGATAATCAGGTCTCAAGATTTTAATACAAGTGGTTTTCGTTCCAGTGAATATTGATCCGATTTTTGAATTGATACAACCGCTGCTCGAGTTGTTGCATTGTTGAAAAGGGAAAATCTTTGTATTCCAAGCGCGCGACAAATATTCCCTTTTCAAAATCCTGTTTACGACTAATAACAGGCAATGGGAATACCATAGAACAGCTATTAACTGCGTCTTCCACAGATGGATATAACTGGGAAAGATTGTACTATCGTTGATGTTGTTTCATATTTCAAGGATACCCCATTATTCGCAGCTTGATTAAATATCAGGAATAGAAATATTTTAAAAAGGAGTGGAATATTCATATCAGTTTAATGAAAGATTAAATGAAATTGTTTTCACCGGAAGGCATACTTCATCTGAACATGCTTGATAGGAAATCGTTCCTGAGATATTGGTTTTTATATTTGCCTTGACAATTACCAACTGCACAAAATCTACAGTATCAGCATACTCATACTGTGTAATACCCGCCTCTTTAATTTCCTGCTTTTCTTTTTTTCCAAATTCTTTTAGTATGCCTCTAGCCTCAACCATAGGATTTAAACTGAATTTGACCCTAGTGGGTACGGCTATTGACTCTTTAGGCTGTGCTTGTGCATAAATATGCCAGCCTTCCTTCATTTTGGCAGTTATGTATATTTCATATTTATTTTGCTCTAACTTTTTTACACGATAAGCCCAGTGCACAGCATCTGCCCTTTCATGCAGTCGATCCAGAATAGGTGGGGATTTAGGTAATGCAATTGACTGAGAAAATATTAGTAGGCTACAAACAAGGGTTTTAAATTTTATCATTTTAAAAATATTTTGATGAATCTATTGGGACTATCTATCAGAAATGACTACTATGTTTGTCCACGCAAAATGATTATCTTATCTATTTAATAGACAGTAGGTCCACTTCCCTAACCTTCTTTAAAATAATCAACCCTAATTCTTTTAAAGCCACATTCAACTCTTGAATGCTTTTTGTTTTCCCTGGAAACTTGATAGATAAGTTGGTTTTATCATTCGTTCCATCAATGAAAGGAAGATTGAAATCCTGAGTCAAATAAATCAATTCAGTAATCATCTTTTTCATTTGAGGGCGATTATCATATTTTCCGGAATTATTTGACTGCATAGCATTTGAATAACGGATACTTGATTGCACAATTACTTCGGCATTTCGATCAATATTTACAAGAACGAGGCATTGCATTTTTTTCTTTTGGATAGTGACAGACAAATCAAAAAATCGCTTAAGATCTTGTTGCATCCAGTGATAGACTTCACCAGATTTCTTTTCTGGTACTAAAATTTCGTAACAAAATAAATTATCATCTCGCCATCCATCCAGGTATTGAATATCTTTCGGCATTGTAAGCAGTTTCGCCCTTGGCGATTCTAGACTTATCCGATTATTCCTTGTGAACTGGAACATGTTTAAAGTGACCCCGTACAACTCTTGGTTATATGCAATTTGATAAAGTGTTAACACAGGCGCGTTAAGAGCCTTAATTAAATAAGGCATATTTGTTGACTTACTATTTAAAACTTCAATTCTATTTGTATTAATAACATTTTGAAGTCCTTTTGTAAATACTGAGTATGTCTTGGTATAATATTTCAATCGGCTTGCTGCCTCTTCGATCAATGGCATGGAAGGATCAAAGTCTTTAATTTCGCTTTGAAAAGCGACATGTAAAAGTTGATTATTCATGAACTTTTGAATATTGTCAATAGTCGTGTTATAACCTCCTGTTATATACTTTATTACTCCAGAAGTATCAATCCATACGTGAAGCGGATCGCCAGTATGAGGAAATAAATAAGTATAGAGTGCTGTGTCACTCACAATCATAGGAAGACCAGGCAGATCTAGATGTATTCGCGAAAATAATTCTTCCACCTCTTTCTTTGAATTTCTTGTTACCGATATTACTTTAAGCGTCTCAGGAAATAAATGCTGAAGAGAATCCAACTTCAACATACCGCTAATACATCCCGAACAATGTATGTCCCAGAGATCAATAATTACGTATTTCCCTTTTATGGATTTAAAAGTAAATTTTGAAGCTGAATCTCCATTAATTGGCTTAAAAACATAATCTATAAACGTATCACCGATAGAGTAGGCTTGGGCGCTGCTTTGTGCATATATATTACATACAAAAAACAATGCACATATTAGAACAACAAACTTTTTCACGGGAAAAACTTAACATTAATAATTATAGAGTTATCCGTAGCTGGTTTAACAGCTACGGATTCTTTCCATCAGTCAGACAAAATCTATTCAAATTAGTATCCGGGGTTTTGGCTTAACGCTGGATTAAGATTTAACTGAATAGTAGGAATTGGCCAAAGAGCATCTGTTGGTTGCCAGGTTGTTGGTTTTAAACCACCAATAACGGTATTGACTCTGTTAGTTCTTTTCAAATCAAACCAGCGATGACCCCATTCAGCAAATAGCTCTGTTTGTCTCTCCTTTTCAACAGCAAGTAATAGACTTGCCTTGTCATTTGCGTTTGTGTTACTCAGGCCTGCCCTATTTCTAATTGTATTAATATCAGATTTGGCACCCGTAATGTTTCCTTGCTGCGCCATTGCTTCCGCCCTTATTAAGTATTGTTCAGCGAGCCTTAAATAAACGTTATACTCAGTTATGGTTGCGCTCGTTTTTACTTTATACTTAAAAGGATAGTATAATGTCTGACCGGCAAATGTCCTGCTTTGAACCCAGCTTGCTCTTCTTAAATCACCGGCCTCAAATGAATTTAAAATGGAGGTTGTTAATAAATAGGTAGGTGTAGTGGTGGCTGAGGCTGGAATAATTATATTGCCTTCCCATGAATTTATATTACTGACACCAGGCTGTATTTGGAAGATTGTTTCTGTACTTCCTTTCAAAAAAACATTATTCAAATTTGCTTGAAGTGAATAAGCACCAGAGGAAATGATATTAGCAGACTCCTGCTCCGCTTTCTGCCATTCTCCCTTATAGAGATATGCTCGTGCGAGTAACGCCGAAGCCGCCCACTTATTAGGCCTAACTCTTTCTGTTGTTGGATAAGCAGCATCCATTAAATTTTGAGCATCGGTGAGGTCGGAAACAATCTGATTATAAATTTGTATCTGAGGGGTCCTGGCTAAAAGGGAATTATCATTATAGTTCGTTGTGGTAACTAAAGGAACATCCCCAAATAGATTCGCTAGATAAAAATAGCAGTATGCCCGAATAAATTTCGCTTCGCCAGTCAAAATTCGTTTCGTAGCTGGAGTCAGATTTTTTGAATTTTCCAAACCTTCTAGGCATGCATTTGCAGTATAAATATATTTGTAAGCCGGTGTCCAAAATACAATTGATAAAAAATCATGATTCGATGCACTGATATCATTCTTCAAAAACTCTTGCTTCAAATCATTCGTATAAAAATATAGTTCATCCGAAGATAAGCCAGAATAATAAGTTGTGTTTCCGGATGTAAACTGGTTATTGTTTGCGATCATTTGTATATAGATCCCAATGATTGCCTTGGTTGCTGTAGCATCATTTTCGAAAACTTTATAACTCATAATTTGCGAAGGCGAAGGGGGGATTTCTACAAATTTCTCACATGAAACTACGAGTCCAATAATTATGCAGAATACAGATAAACGAAGAATTCTATATTGTTTCATTTCTAAATACTTTAAAAGTTAATATTAATTCCTGCGGCGAATACACTCAATGGTGGCAGAGCCTGAAGATTTTGATTTTCCGGATCCGCACCTACATACTTTGTGATGGTAAATAAGTTTTGACTTTGGAAATAAAGTTGCAACGATTCCAATCCAAATCGCTTGATCATCCTCGCTGGTACTGAGTACGACACTGACAAGTTTTTCAATCTCACAAATGAGGCATCCGTTAGCGCAGCACTTGAATTTTGAATACGTGATGCCGCGTCAGCAGCAGGCGTGCCAAAGGCCTGTGTGTACATTTGGTATTCCGTTACATCGCCCGGTTTCTGCCACCTGTTCAAAGCAGCAATTGGCTGATTGTTTAAAAGACCTGCAAAACTCGAATACCCAAATATTGCATGACGACCAACCTGTTTCCTGAATTCAAAAAGAAAACTGATCTCTATATTCTTATATTGAAACGTATTGCTTAACCCTCCAAAATAATCCGGATCCGTAGTCCCTTGAAAGGAATAATCTTGTGTATTCAAAAGACCATCTTTATTTTTATCATCAAACTGATATACCCCTGTTTGAGAATTAACGCCGAGATAAGTATAACCAATAAGTAAGTTTAATGGCTTGCCGATAATAAATTGGTTCGCGTAATTAGACTTTGCCAACTCATAGAATTCAAGAAGTTTATTTCGTTGAATAGTAAGGTTCAACGAAGATTTCCAGGCAAAATCTTTCCCTTTCACATTTACGGTGTTAAGCATAAGTTCTAGCCCCTTATTTTGAATAACACCTGGAATATTTTTGATAACACTTCTGAACCCTGTTTGATCAGGTAAACTATACGCTACTAATTGATTTTTGCTTTTATGATTAAATAAATCCACAGTGAATATGACTCTGTCCTTTAAAAAACCAAGGTCTAGCCCTATGTTAAGTTTTTGGATTTCCTCCCATCCATAAGTGTCATTAAATATTCGGGTTGGCCTCAGTCCGGATTGATTCTGATATAAATTTGTCGTATTCGACCATGTATCAAGATATTTATAGTCACCAATCCGATCATTTCCTGTCGTACCAAAACTGCTTCTTAATTTACCAGTACTTAAAAATGTGACATGATTACGAATTATATTTTCGTTTGAAAAAACCCATGCAAGTCCCACAGCTCCGAACTTGGCAGTTCTATTTGCTGGGCCAAATCTGGATGACACATCTTGTCTCGCAACTAAATTTATCAGATACTTGTCATCCCAATTCAGATTAACTCTTGAATACAAAGAGGAATATTTATACAACGCAACATCATTTTGAACATTGATTGTGGCAGCTCCCGCAATTGAGTTTATTTGCGCATCAGTTGTATATCCGGAACCGATTAGATATGTGCCGTCATCTTCTTTCTGCTGCCATGTACTCCCAACTAAAAACTGAATAGTTCCTTTTCTTAAAACCGAGGTTGTGTAGTCAATCTGTGGTTCAACATTCCATGTTTTAGATGATGTATTATTGAAATTCGCATCGCCACGTGGATTATAGGCTGGATCTTGTGAAGATATAGGTCGTGCACTGTATTGATTATAAAAGACCGAGTTATAATTAAAGTTTGATCGAAAGTTGATTTTACTTGAAACTTTATAAGACAGACTGGCGTTGGCTATAAGCCTATTTGTGTTTGCAATATATCTTTGTTGCAAAACTTCAAATGGATTCCCATAAGATGCTCCCCCTTCACTCCATTGAAGGTTACCAAACGAGTCATAAGGACGGTAAAAATTCGGTGCGAGATTTATAAATGCCGAAAGGTCCTGGCTTGCAAGCTGATTTTTATCAAATGTATAAGTGGCCGAAAACTGGGCGGAAAACTTCTCATTTGTTGAAATATTTGATAAATTAAAGCTGACCGATCCTCTCGTGTATTTTTGATTGCCCGGTAATACACTCCCTTCATTGTAAACCCCGGTATTCAGTGAATAGTTAAGATTTTTAGTACCTGCATTCAGCCGAACTTGTGCGTTTGTCACATATGCGTCATTCCCCATAATTTCCTTTTTCCAATCACTATATCGAGTTGTATCCCATGCAACTAAATCAGGCGCGTTTGAGATATCAGGAGTAACACCATCATTTTTAAATGCTTCCCTTCTCATTTCCAGATATTGTTTGGTGGACATATAATCCATCGTTCTGGTTGCCCTGTTCAATCCAGCATAAAAATTTGCATTTATAGACAACTTTCCTGACTTGCCCTTTTTAGTTGTGATTAAAACAACACCGTTCGCACCTCTGCTTCCATAAATTGCTGTAGCATCAGCATCCTTTAAAATCTCAATACTTTCGACATCCGAAGGGTTTATTGTATTAAATGGATTACTTGCATTAAGAGTTGCTCCTGATTGTACCAAATTTTCAGATGAAAATGGAACTCCATCAATGATAAAGAGTGGGTCGTTGCCCTGCTGTATTGAGTTTTGCCCTCGGATTTGTATACTTAAACTAGCACCAGGCAATCCATTCTTTTGGCTGATTAATAGACCAGGGACCCTACCTTGAAGCGCACTTATTGGATTAGAAACAGGCTGTCTTTTAATTTCTTCAGATGTTATTTTTGTTACACTTCCTGTATTTAATTTTTGCAAGGTTGAATAATATCCCTTGTTTACAATAACATCCTCCAATTGCGAAATCTTCGCTTTTGCTACCAGGTTAATCTCCTTCCTTCCATTTATGCCTACTTCACTTGTTTCAATATTCACTGCGCTGATAATAAGTGTTGCCTTATCATCAACACCTGTCAAAATAAACTCGCCACTCTCATTTGTTGTTGTTCCCTTATTAGTTCCTTTAACACGAACTCCCGCACCAACAACTGGTTTGCCATTTTCATCCTTCACCACCCCATGCACATCAACAGGCGGAACGGGCACTACTTCGCTCGTTGTGTTATCCCTTTTTTGAGGTGTTTTTTCTTTAATGATAATTGTTTTGTCAATAATCTCGTAAGTGAAATTTTGATCACGAAAGCATTCTTCGAGTACACTTGCGAGAGGTTGTTGTTTTACTGCAACAGTCACGGGTTTAGCGGTGCTGCCGAATCGATCATTGTAAACAAAATTGTAACCGGTCTGCTTCTTGATTTCAAGAAATACCTTTTCAAGTGAAGTGTTTTTCACTGACAGCGTTACGGTTTGTGCGAATGTCCGGGCAGAAACCTGGAGGCATCCGGCGAGGATCAGGATGGTGGTCAGCTTCATGATCAGCCAGCTTTTAGGGTTCAAAAGTGCCGGATAGCGCAGCACTTTGCAAAGAGCAGTCAATTGCATAGATTTGGTGTGTTTGGGTTTACAATGAGTGTCCGTCAAGACTATTATTCGTGACCCGAACAATCCGCCGTTCCGGGGCCAAATCCGGGACGGTTTTTTGCTTGAACCACTTCGTTTATTATTGAACGCCTGTTTTATCAGGGCTTAACAATCACTTTCCTTCCTTCGATCTCGAAATGCACTCCACCTGATTTTTCCATGTATTGCAAGAGTTTGGAAATAGGCAGATCCCTGTCCACATTCACAGTAAAGGTTTCATTCACCTTTCCCTGGTACTCCACTTCTATATCATACCAACGCATCGCCTGTTTCAGTATGGATTCAACCGTATTGTGGCTGAAATAAAACTGCCCATTCTTCCATGCTGTTTCCTGCGCAATATTCGCCGTGATCACTTTTGCTCCATTGAGTTGCTCACCGGGCTTCAGCGTAATATTTCCGATCTTTACAATACCCTCTACAAGCGTCGTTTTAATCACCGGTTCATCCTTGTATGCTTTCACGTTAAAAGTGGTTCCGAGATCTTCTATAATCTGGCTTCCTGCGTTTACCCTGAATGGTTGTGAAGCATCATGCTTTACTTCAAAATAAGCTTCACCTGTCATGGATACAGAACGCTCAGTCCCTGTAAATTTTGAAGGATAGCGGATAGACGATCCAGCATTTAACCATACCATAGAACCATCAGGTAAAGACAACTCTTGTGGCTTACTTCCGATTGGATTGAATAAGGTTTGGTAAACAACTACTTTGGTATTACCGTCATAAGAAAGTTTATTATCGCCTGTCTTAAACGCGCCAGCCACACCAGCGTTTTCCAGTGATCCATTATTCAGATCACTTAAAACAATTGGATTACCTCCGTCTATTGTAAGTATTGCTTTATTGGATACCGGCGCGGCTATATCGTTTTTATAAGGAGAACTATTTTGAACAGACGCTGATTCCTTTGCAGGCTTGTTGGTGAAATACAACCAGCCGCCTGCCGCAATCAATACCAATACAGCAGCTACGGAAGCAGCCCTCGCCACTTTCTTCCACATCGGCACGACAATCGTTTCTGGTGTCATAGGGATTTGAAGGGTATTGCTCAAACGTGACTTGATCCTTTGATTAACCAGTTCTTTAAGATCCTGCACATCAGCCGGGATCTCAATTGTTTCATCTGAAAACGAATAATACCAGTCGTTCACCAATTGCTTTTCAGCATCCGTTGCGTTACCGGAAAGGTAATTTTGAATAGCAGTTTGCAGGTTTTCAGGTAATTCCATAATACGGTCGTTATAGTCAAGTGACGTGAAAAGAGATTTGCACCCACAGGAGTAACAATTTTTTAAAGAAAATTTATTGTTGGGGTAATCTTAGAGCCTATTTAAAGAAAGAGAAGGGAGAAAAAATAATTCTTCATTGCCACTTTTAAAGAATGATTCCCACGGTTGACCTGGTTTTCAACCGTTTTTACAGTTGTTCCCATTTCATCTGCAATCTCGCTGTTGGAAAGACCTTGCAGTTTGAGTTGGAAAACGATACGGCATTTTTCAGGCAGGCGGTTGATCTCAGATGCAAGCATTGCAGCCATTTGCTTATCAGCCATACTATCCGCAAGCGTATTTTCTACGACTTCGTTTTTGCGTTGTTCTTCCGCAAATCTTTCTTCAAGGGAGGCCCTGTCAGCAGCCCGTATGATCATATACTTAACCGCCGTAGCCATCCAGTTCTTAAAGGATTGAATGTTCAGAGATTCCCTGTTTTTCCAAAGGCTGGTAAAAACATCATGTACGATATCCTCCGACGCGCTAAGGTCTTTCAAGCGATTAAACGCCATGCCGAGGAGCATTTCCCAATACCGTTCATAGAGGACTGAAAAGGCCGCATGATCCCCCCGTTGGAGCAGACGCACCAACTCCTGATCGGAGTATGTTGGGTAGGATTTCATTGCAATTCGGATTTGTTGGTTTCACGATATAAATCTACAGGAAAAGTAATAATTCTTTAATAACCACCAATTTAAAAGGCAGTTAAAGGTTGCAAAAGGCTGCACCAATTCCCACCTCACTGCCCAAAAATGGGTGAATAAAATCTATATAAATCTGTATGATTTTGCCTCGTTTACCAAGTCTATTTGTTTTCAAAGAGCGCAGAGATCTCAACTTTCAATGCCACAGCAATTCTGACTATCGTACCAAAACGGATGTTGATTTCCCCTTTTTCAATTCTGCGCAACCTGTCCTTGGTTATAGAAATTTTGTTGCAAAAATCTTTTCTCGTCCATCCCTGGTCTTTCCGCAACCGCACTACATTTCTTCCCAAAACTTGCAGTTCATTTTCGATCATGGCCTAAAGTTCGGAGCAATTATTGGCTCCATTGACGTATGCTCGTACTTCACGCCATTTTTTCCTAGCTGTCCTTAAACGACAGGTAGCTTACTTTTTGGTATATTCGTGGTATGACCCCTATAGCCAAAGAAGTCGGCCACCGCATCCGCAAGATCCGCGAAGCAAAGGATCTCAACCAGCAGGACATGGCGGATAAATTAGAGATTACAGCAGGTGCGTATGCAAAGATTGAAAGAGGAGAGACCGACCCATCTGTTTCCCGTCTTTTCCAGATCGCAACGATTCTGAAAACAGATGTGGTGAATTTTATCAAAGATGCTTCAGCAGATCCGAAAATAAGCGAACTGGCGAAAGACA
>Ga0208885_100722_pt1 | contig 10749 bp, 9 predicted proteins | sample LakWasMe74_LOW10_2_FD_183902 | JGI IMG/M metagenome (GOLD analysis project Ga0208885, IMG submission 183902) | Freshwater sediment methanotrophic microbial communities from Lake Washington under simulated oxygen tension - Sediment Metagenome... | ecosystem: Environmental > Aquatic > Freshwater >...
GTTCTGTGCCTCATCCAGAATAATAAAACTCTGATTCAAGGTGCGGCCGCGCATGTAAGCCAAAGGCGCTACTTCAATTGCGCCACGCTCGAACATTTTATTAACAGTATCGTAACCTGCCAAGTCATAAAGTGCATCATACAAGGGGCGTAAGTAGGGGTCTACCTTCTGGTTCAGGTCGCCTGGTAAAAAGCCCAAACGCTCACCGGCTTCAACTGCCGGGCGTACTAAAACTATTCTCTTAACACGGTCACGCGTCATGGCATCTACTGCACTGGCAACGGCCAGATAAGTCTTGCCGGTACCGGCCGGGCCTATGCCAAAGGTGATGTCATGATCCTGAATCTGTTGTAAATAAGCCACCTGGCGCGGTGTGCGGCCATGCAGGTCGCCACGGCGCGTCATCAATACCGGCATGGCACTGGTAGTAACGTCTTCTGGTTTTAATTTATCAATCTCCACCAAGCCTAATTGTATGTCTTCCAGCTCAATCGGCTTTTTGGCGCGGATGTAGAAATTCTCGATCAGTTGTGCTGCGAGACGGCTGTTATCAAGCTTGCCGCTGATGTTAAAAGTACCGCCACGGCGGTTGATGTTGACTTCAAGCGCGGTTTCAATTTGCTTGATGTTTTCATCCAGTGCGCCGCATAGGTTGGCAAGGCGTGCATTGTCTTCCGGCTGTAGTGTAAATTCCATCATGAATACCTTAAATTATTTCACCGGCTAAGCGCCTGGGATTCGAAACGTCAGTGATACGTACATTTACAAACTGATGTGTCAGGCTGATTTCCCCTGCAATATCTACTACGCGGCCATTGTCAGTTTTGCCTGCCAGAAACGTATTGTCTTTCCATGATGGGCCTTCAATCAGAACCCGTTGTATGGTGCCGAGCATGGCTTCAGAAATAGCTTTGGCTTGCGCTTCATTTATTGCCTGCAACTTGTTTAAGCGTTCAAGTTTTACCTGCTCTGGCGTGTCGTCATTAAGGAAAGAGGCTGGTGTACCCGGGCGTGGGCTGTATAGAAAACTGAAACTTGCATCGAAGCCAACATCAGTCATTAATTTAACGGTGGCTGCAAAATCAGCCTCGGTTTCACCGGGAAAGCCGACAATGAAATCAGAGGTGAATGTCAGGTTGGGGTTTGCCGCACGCAGTTTGCGAATAATGGATTTGTACTGCAGTGCAGTGTAATTGCGCTTCATGGCCATCAGTATGCGGTCGCTGCCCGCCTGCACCGGCAGGTGCAATTGTGCTGCCAGTTTAGGTACGCTGGCAAAGCAGTTTATCAGGCGCTCGCTCATTTCATTGGGGTGACTTGTGGTGAAACGGATGCGCTCAATTTGCGGAATCTCGGCAATGGTTTCTATCAGCATCGCCAAATCGGCTTCTACACCTTCATATTCAGTGCGGTAAGCATTCACATTCTGGCCGAGCAGGGTGATTTCCTTGATGCCTTGCTCTGCCAGTTGTACTGCTTCGGTCATAATATCGGCAAACGGGCGTGATACTTCTTCACCACGGGTGTACGGCACCACGCAAAAACTGCAGTATTTACTGCATCCTTCCATAATGCTTAAAAATGCTGATGCGCCATCTACACGCGGTGGCGGCAGATGGTCGAATTTCTCAATTTCAGGAAAGCTGATGTCGACTTGCGATTTGTGCGTAGCCTGACTGTTTTTAATCATGTCAGGCAGGCGATGCAGTGTTTGTGGTCCAAACACAATATCTACATAAGGTGCGCGTTTAATGATGTTGTCACCCTCCTGTGATGCCACACAGCCGCCCACGCCGATGACCAGATTTGGGTTCTTTTCTTTTAGTGGAATAAAACGGCCGAGATGGCTGTAGACTTTGTCTTCCGCTTTTTCACGCACAGAGCAGGTGTTGAGCAGGATCACATCCGCATCTTCCGGGGTCAGCGTTTCCACCATGCCGTCAGATGATGACAGCATGTCTGCCATGCGCGATGAGTCGTACTCATTCATTTGGCAGCCAAATGTTTTGATGAATACTTTTTTAGGGGTGTCTTTTTTAGGAGTGTTCAAAATCTTTTGCCAACTTATAAAGTCTAATTTTAGCGCATTTGGGCAATTGCCTCACGCAAACTTGTTTAGTGCGAGGTAAAATAAGCCAAACACTTATTTAAGTAATACATCATATGCAGGCATTACCCATCTTTTTCAATATCAACAATCGCTTATGTGTCGTTATAGGTGGCGGAGACGTTGCTGTGCGCAAGGTGAATATGCTGCTAAAAGCCAATGCTGCTGTCACTGTAGTAGCCCCTGAGCTTTGCTACGATATGCAGGCGCTTTGTGATGCTAAAAGAATTCAGTTTGCTCATGCCGCCTACACTGCCGGGTGTCTAAAAGGAGCCTGCCTGATTGTTGCGGCTACTGATAATCAGGAGGTAAATGCAGCAGTTTCGCGTGATGCTAAAGCTTTAAATATTCCGGTAAATGTTGTGGATGCGCCAGAGCTGTGTACTTTTACCATGGGATCGATTATTGATCGCAGTCCAGTGGTTATTGCGGTATCCAGTGAAGGTAATGCCCCGGTGTTGGCGCGCTATATTCGCACTAAAATAGAGACCATGCTACCTGCGGGTTATGGGCGTATTGCAGGTATAGCTGGCGAGTTTCGGGATAAAGTTAAAGCAAAATTCGCGACCACGCAGGAGCGTCGCCGCTTCTGGGAAGATGCGTTTCAAGGGCCAATGGTGGAGCGTGTGCTGGCAGGGCAGGAGCAGGCGGCGCGTGAGCTGCTGCAGGATTTAATTGACCATAAAGACAGGCCAGTCAATAAAGGTGAGGTGTTTCTGGTAGGCGCCGGGCCGGGCGATCCTGATCTACTAACGTTTAGAGCGTTACGTTTGATGCAGCAATGTGATGTCTGTGTTTACGATAAACTTGTCAGTCCGGAAATCATGGAACTGGTGCGCCGCGATGCTGAACTGATTTATGTGGGTAAGGCGCGCGACCAGCACACCCTGCCGCAGGAAGAAATCAATGAATTGCTGGCCAGGTTGGCGCTACAGGGTAAGCGTGTGCTGCGTTTAAAAGGCGGTGACCCTTTTATTTTTGGCCGCGGTGGGGAAGAGATCGAAACCCTGATGCAGCATGGCGTGCCGTTTCAGGTGGTGCCGGGCATTACTGCGGCGAACGGTATTTCCAGTTACGCCGGCATTCCGCTGACGCATCGTGATTATTCACAAGCTTGCCTGTTCATTACCGGCCATCTTAAAGATGGTACTTTGGATCTGGACTGGGCATCGATGGCACGCCCTAAACAAACCGTGGTGATTTACATGGGTCTGGTGGGCTTGTCGCAGATATGCGACAAGCTGATTGAACATGGCGTGTCACCGCGCATGCCAGCTGCCGTGGTACAACAAGGTACCACCCAAAGGCAGAAAGTGGTAACGGCAACCTTACAGGATTTGGCTCAAAAAGTGGCTGAAGCGGATATGAAGGCGCCATGCTTAACAATTATCGGAGAGGTTGTTCATCTGCGTGAGAAGTTAAATTGGTTCAAACCCGGTGCTGATGCGTGATTTGCACTTAAATACATACCTGAAATGTAGATCTTGAATCATTTCAATGGGTAATAGCTAACTGACCTTTTTGCTAAAAATATTGTCTGAATTATTTGGTTCCTCAAAAATCTTCATACTATACAAATTAGTTGTTATGTGACTTTGGTTACTGTATCTGGCTTCTGGAAAGCAGATACTGCATTCACGTTTACTTTCGTAGCTGTAGAAAGTGGTTTGAATATACAAAGGAGTTTGACATGAAGAGTGTTCAAGTGTTTTTTGCTGCAGTGTTATTGCTGCTCTCGCAATGGGTCTATGCCGGTGAGTTTGACGATCATTGTGTAACCGCTCTTGCTGGCGGGATGTTGATTAAAACCAAGTGTGAAATAAATATTATCTTTGATGGTAAAATGTACTGTTTCGCAAGTCAGGAATCCAAACAGAAATTCTCTGAAAATCCTAAAGAAATGGTGATTAAGGCGGTTGAATTTTATGCCAAGCATGTAGAGCCTGATCGTGAAAAAATCAGTCAGGCCGATGTAATTAACCAGATTAAAAGTAAAACCTGCGATCTATCCAACAAAGATGCCGGCTATTTAGAATTGGATGGCATGGATTTACGCCATTGCAACATGAATAACGCCAGCTTCTTTGGCGCGTATTTGCGCGGTGCTAACTTGAGTGGTGCTAATCTGGAGCGCGCTTATCTTAATCTTGCGCGGCTGGAAAACGCCAATCTTAGTTACGCTAATCTTAAAGACGCAATCATATTTCAGGCGATTTTTGATAAAACCAATTTTAAAGGCGCCAACCTGAGTAATGCCCGCGTTATCGGCACGCTGGGTAATGTTGATATGAGCGAAGCCAATATTGTAAAAGGCCGTTTCGGCTTGGATATTGGTAATCAGCCGATGGGGGCAATGCGTTTTGATGCAGTTGGCGGTAATTTTTCTAATAGTAATTTTGAAGGTGCTGACATCAATCGTAATAATGTGCGGTTTGCAAATTTCCGTAATGCCAATTTGCGAAATGCGAATTTGTTCAGAGCTGATTTCAGTAAAGCTGACTTAACCGGTGCGGATATTAGCGGTGCAGATATGAACGAGGCGATACTTGATGGAACAATCATGACTGGGGTAAAAGGTATTGAGGCTATTGCGGGTTATGACCGCAGTAAAGGCGAGTGTGTGGACTGCAAAGTCTTGCGCTAGGTCAATTTACGCTAGGTCAATTTAAAAGTGGCGCTTAATGTCTGCTATTGCATTCTTCGGAGCGCTTCTTTATCAAGTACGTCAATATAACCTCTGCCCAGAGATAACCAACCTTTGTTTTCAAAACGTTTTAACTGTCGGCTGACGACTTCTCTGGCTGACCCCAGTTGATCGGCAATTTGTTGATGCGTACGGTTTATTTTTTCACCGGTTTCATTAAGTAGAAGTTTCGCCAGGCGTACATCCAGGCTATGAAAAGCGACTTCGTCCAGTAATACGATTAGGTCGCTGATTAATGCACCATAATTTTCCATGACGAAGCGCCGGAAAACGGCAGAATCAACCATTAATTGATGAAAAACAGGAGATGGAACGATAACATCTCGAACAGGTTCTTCGACTATAGTTGAAGCCGGATAGTCGCTACGCCCGAGTAGGCAGGTGGTAGTTAGCACGCAAGTTTCTCCTGCCGCAACTCGGTATAGCAAAATCTCACGGCCACTAGTCGAAAGTTTGTAAACACGTGATTTGCCCGCAAGGCGCATCACATAAGCATTGCAGGGCATGCCTTCTGAATAGCCTATTGTTCCGACAGGGACTTCAATGATGTGAGTGTGTTTTGCCAGCAGCGCCTTAGCTGAATCTTCCAATGTCAGCAAATCAGGAAAGGTGTTTAGCCAAGACAATGTTTCCATTTCAAGAGAACCCCCGCTTTTAAATTTTATAAATTATTTTCATATTGGCATTTTAAAAGGGCAAGATTGTCCTGACTGCATAGTGCGTTAGGTTAATTCTTTATCGGCAAACTTAATCGAGCTTCCAAGCCACCCTCGGGTCTATTGATCAGTTCAAGTTTGCCGCGATGTAGTTTTGCAATGCGGTCAGCAATAGCTAATCCTAATCCGCTACCGCCCACATTGCTGCGAGCCTTATCAAGGCGTTCGAAAGGGCGCAATAGTTTTTGCAGGTGTGTTTCAGGAATGCCAGGCCCGTTATCGAAAATGCTGATCACAATATTGTTCGCCTGAATCTGGCTGGCTACCCGTACCTGGCCGCGGCCATAAGCGTAGGCGTTACCTACCAGATTATCCAGCAATCGCTGCATGGCAAGAGGCTTAATGGGTACTGTATAGGTGGGTGCAAGCTGAATCACCAGTTCACGTCCTGCCCTGGCTTGGCGGTCATGTAGAGCTTGCAGCAGCGTGTTGATGTCTACCATTTGCGTAGGTTCGCCTTCGGTGCCACGTACAAAGTCGAGGAACTGGTTAATGATGTTGTCCATATCGGCAATATCTTCAACCATGCCACTTTTCAAGCTGCCGCAGTTGTTATCCGGCAACATTTCTACAGCTAGCCTTAACCTTGCCAGAGGTGTACGGATGTCGTGAGAGACGCCAGCCAGAATCAGCGTTCTTTCGGCATCAAGTTCCGCCAATGACTCCGCCATTTTATTAAATGTGCTGCTTACTTCGCGCAATTCGGTCATGCTGTCTTCAGGCAGTTTTTCTGGTTGTTCGCCATTGCGTAATCTATCTGCAGCATGTACCAGCAAATTAAGCGGTTTGTTAATACGTGCGGCCAGTAAGTAACCGCCCGCCAGAGACAGCATCAGTACCAAAGCCCCCCAGCCTAGCCATTGCCAAGGGAACGGCCGCTCTACATGGATGCGTGGAATAACCACCCAGAAATCGTCCTGCCCAATACCGAAACTTACCCACAGCCCTTCAATACCATAGTGCTTGACGGTGATAATAGTTTGATCACCCAGACGTTCACGGATTTTTTCAGCAACCATTTTGATGAATGGATCATCAGGCAGTGGATCAATCTCTTCCATAAAGTCTGCGTAATAAATACGCACACCTTCTTTACCGGTGAGTTCAGATAGTAATGCGAGACGCAGGTTTTCTTGTGATGCAATCAATGAGGCGCGGGTGTAATTGACTACGGTAACTGCCTGTAATGCTGTGGCTTCAGCACGCGGTTCGCGTTCGAAATATTCAAATATCTGTAGAGATGCGAATTGACCTATTGCCAGCAATACGGCAATAAGTAACATGATTCTGGCCAGCAGTGTTTTGGGTAATAGTCGCAAGATAGACCTGAAAAACGTTGGGTTACAAATAAAGCTTAGCGTTCAATGTGAGAAAATTGAACGCTGCCGTTTGAATTAGTCTGCCTCACCATCGGGAATAAACACATAGCCAAAACCCCACATGGTTTGCAAATAGCGTGGGTGAGCAGGGTCTGGTTCAATAAGTTTGCGTAAGCGTGATACCTGAACGTCAATACTGCGGTCGAATACATCCAGCTCTCGTCCGCGCGCAAGCTGCATTAACCTGTCCCTTGATAATGGCTGGCGTGGGTGGTCAACGAATACTTTAAGTAATGCAAACTCCCCGCTGGTAATGGCGATGTTGTTACCGTTATGTGTCAGTGATCGTGTGGAGGCGTTAAATATAAAGTCGCCGATAGTTATGTTTTCGGTATTGCTGGCAGGTGCGCTTGGTACCAGGCGTTCGTGTCTGCGCAGTACGGCGTTAATACGAGCTAATAATTCACGCGGATTAAATGGTTTTGGCAGGTAATCATCTGCTCCCATTTCGAGTCCGATAATCCGATCCACTTCATCACCACGTGCTGTCAGCATGACTATTGGCAGCATGGTGCCGCTCCCGCGCACTCTACGGCAGATAGATAAGCCATCTTCACCTGGCAGCATCAGGTCTAAAACAAGTAAATCTATAGACTCGTTAGCCAAAGTTGCATCCATCTCTTTAGCATCATTCGCTGTTTTGACGGTAAAGCCTTGTTCGGTTAAATAACGCTGTAATAATTCGCGTAAACGCACATCATCATCTACCACCAAGATTCTTTTGTTCTGATCAGTCATGATTTATTTAAATCCTAATTTCCAATAGAATTATTCTCGCAAACTTAAGTCACGCACCTTAAATTTAATGTAAACGAAGTGTATGCTAATTATGCTTAATATTAAAGTTCTGTTAATAAACTAACAGTTTCTCGAATTTATTTTGCAATGTAAAAAATTACAATTGTTTACAATTTGACGGTTAAATGAAACATTCAGTTTACAATCGTCATTCATGATAACGTTACTTTTTAACTGACAGAGTTAATGGAAAGTTGATTCATTGAATTTGATTTTGCAGAACAATATGTCTATATCTAAACTTGTATGTCTGGCAATGTGCTTAGGTTTAGGCCTATCATTCAGCGTGACTGCGGGTGGTAGAAACAATTTGCTGGCTCCTGTAGATAAACCGAAGCGTGTTGCAGATGAAGATCGCCAGTCAGATGATAATGTTAAAAATGAGGGTTTGTTGCAAACCCTTAATCTCAACTTTAGTCCTGAACATAGAGAAAAACTGCGTAAAGCTCTGGATGACTATGCGCGTTCAGTTGATCCCAGTCATGAGCAAATCGAAGAACGCCGCCATGCGATGCAGGAAAGCATAGAAACGCGTTTTTTTGAGGCGGATACCGACGGCGACAGCACCCTTGACAGGCAAGAGGCAACAGAAAAATTGCCACAAATCGCCCGCCATTTTAATAGTGTAGATACCAATCAGGATAATCTTATTTCATTAGGTGAACTGATTGAAGCGCAAACACGTATTCTTGAGCGTAGAAAAGCTGCCGAAGCCATGCTGGAACAACAAAAACAGCAAAGGTTATTAGAGGCAGAGGCTGCGACAGTTGTAGCCAAGCCCAAAAGTAAACAGGCTATCAACAGCTCAAAAAAGAAATCCCTGTAGTAAAATCTTTGTAGTTATAAGTAATTCTGTAATTAACTACGCAGTTTCGCAACAAGTCCCCAATATATCGTTCTGCATTTTGTTTTAATTTAAATGTTGACTGCCCATCTCTTTGTTTTGAAGTGCGAGGTCAAAGTTTCGGCTGTTAATGAAAAAAGGGCGCATGACGCACCCTTTGATTATGCAATAACAACTCGCCTTGAAATCAGCGCGGTGTACTTTTACTTCTGTTTACGGTCACACTTGTCGTGCATGGCTTTGCGTTCGGCCTCATCTACTTTGCCATCTTTGTTTGCATCAAGTTTTGTAAACATTTTTTCAGCGCGCGCCTGATGTTTGGCCATAAACTCATCTTTACTTATTACACCGTCTTTATTGGTGTCTGCATCCTGCCAGCTATGGTGGCGTGATTCCATTGTGTCATGGTCAGTACCATCGTGGGCTGCATAGGCTGCTTGTGTTAAACCTAATATTAATGAGGAAATTGCCAAGATTCGTAGTGTTTTCATAGAAGGTCCTTTAGTGAATATAAAAATACAATTAATAAAACTGTGCTTGTTGGATTAAATCCTGAATGGGTAAGTTCAAACTATATTGGATTGAAAAATGAACGTCCACTTTGGTAGTAGCGTTTATCAGTCGAATATGGAATACAGAAGTCATTAATTATTTTCATACCAGGTACGGCTGCGATTTACGATGTTTACCACTAATAACATGACTGGCACTTCAATTAAAACGCCAACCACGGTGGCTAGGGCCGCGCCGGAATGAAAGCCGAACAGGCTGATGGCAGCGGCAACTGCAAGCTCAAAGAAATTGCTGGCGCCGATAAGCGCTGACGGGCAGGCGATATTATGCTTTTCACCTACTTTTTTATTGAGCCAGTAAGCCAGCGCTGAGTTGAAGAAAACCTGAATCAGAATAGGCACTGCCAGCAAGGCGATTACTAAAGGCTGTTTCAGAATGGCTTCACCCTGAAAGGCAAACAGCAATATCAGTGTTAATAATAATGCGCCAATCGACCACGGTCCGATTTTCACCATTGCCGTATCAAACGCTTGCTGGCCGTTTTGCAGTAGAGTTTTACGCCACAGTTGCGCTAACAATACCGGAATAACAATGTAAAGTACGACAGAAGTAAACAGCGTTGCCCAGGGTACGGTGATCGCAGAAATACCCAGTAACAGCGCTACAATTGGCGCAAATGCAAAAATCATGATGGTGTCATTCAGTGCTACCTGCGATAGTGTAAATAGCGGGTTGCCATTGGTGAGCTTGCTCCACACAAAGACCATTGCCGTACAGGGCGCGGCTGCCAGCAAAATCAGCCCGGCAATATAGCTATCAATCTGGTCACCTGGCAGTATGGGGGCAAAAATATTACGAATAAACAGCCAGCCGAGAAATGCCATTGTGAATGGTTTAATCAGCCAGTTAACGAACAAGGTCACACCGATACCACGCATGTGCTGTTTAACTTCATGCAGAGCAGTGAAATCCACTTTTATCAGCATAGGGATGATCATGACCCAGATTAACAAACCAACAGGCAGATTAACTCGCGCAATTTCCATCTTGCCTATGGCTTGAAATAGTCCAGGAAAGAACTGCCCAAATATTATTCCCAAAACGATGCAGAGCGCTACCCATAGTGTCAGGTAACGTTCAAAAAAACTCATGGGCAATGTTGTTTTTTCAGGATTCATACTTAGTCATTGTTGTTGAAATTATTTGATCAGAATTGTGAATTGCTAGCCTGCAGTCAGCTCCAGTAAGCGGGTTACGCCTATAGGTTCATTTTTTGTCATTGGCACAACTGCATAACGTTTTGAATGCTGTTTTGCCACAGTACTGATTTCTACCAGCTCGTTAAGCGCTCTTTGATGCAGCAATGATGAATTAGTTGTTGTTGCGGCAATGCTGTTATTGATTATCCAAGCCCAAGGCTCAATGCCGGCACGACGAAGGTCTGCCTGTAGATTGGCAGCTTCCAGCACAGGGGTTTTTTCTGCCAGTGTTACGATAAGTATTTTGGTTTGCTTCGGGTCTTGCAACTGCATCATCGGTGTTGTGAAGTGCAGGTGCGCTTTATCCATTTGACGGGCTACTTCACGGTGGTAAGCACCTGTAGCATCCAGCAATAACAAGGTATGTCCGGTTGGTGCGGTATCCATGACCACAAACTTTTTACCGGCTTCACGAATAATGCGTGAAAA
>Ga0208885_100732_pt1 | contig 10594 bp, 6 predicted proteins | sample LakWasMe74_LOW10_2_FD_183902 | JGI IMG/M metagenome (GOLD analysis project Ga0208885, IMG submission 183902) | Freshwater sediment methanotrophic microbial communities from Lake Washington under simulated oxygen tension - Sediment Metagenome... | ecosystem: Environmental > Aquatic > Freshwater >...
CCTGGATGCAAATGCAGCATGGCCTGATAGCTTACCACCCCTGGTTAATGACAAAAATATACGATAACAAACATGTCTGATAACAAGAATGCCCGATAACCAGAATACAAGATGAATGAACGCTGCGTTGCGAGTCTAGCCGGAATTAGTTTACGCTATGGCGATACCACGGCGCTGGATAATATTAATCTGGAAATCCCGTCCGGCTGCATGGTGGGGCTTATTGGCCCGGATGGCGTAGGTAAGTCTAGCCTGCTGGCCCTGACATCTGGCGTACGTAAAATTCAATCCGGTACGGTTCATGTGCTGGAAGGCGACATGGCTGACAAAGACCACCGTCTGGCCGTGTGTACCCGTATTGCCTACATGCCGCAGGGCCTGGGCAAAAACCTCTACATGACGCTTTCCGTGTATGAGAATGTGGAGTTCTTCGGTCGACTGTTTGGACAAGGTCGGGAAGAACGTGATGCGCGTATTGCCGAACTTCTGCAAAGCACCGGCCTAGCCGCGTTTCGGGATAGGCCTGCCGGTAAATTGTCAGGGGGAATGAAGCAGAAGCTGGGCTTATGCTGCGCGCTGATTCATGACCCGGATTTATTGATTCTGGATGAACCTACTACCGGTGTTGATCCGCTGTCGCGACGCCAGTTCTGGCGGCTTATTGATCATATTCGTGAACGACATCCCGGGATGAGCGTGGTTGTGGCTACCGCGTACATGCAGGAAGCCTCCAGTTTTGACTGGCTGGTGGCGATGGATGATGGCCATGTACTGGCTACCGGCAGCCCCGCTGAACTGCTTGCCAGAACCGGTACTGATGATCTCGATGCCGCTTTTATCAAGCTATTACCTGAAGAAAAGCGTCTGCATCATCAAAAACTAATGGTGCCGCCACGGCAGATGCAGGTCGATATCTCGCCTGCGATTCGTGCCGAGAACCTGACTATGCAATTCGGTAATTTTACTGCGGTCGACCATGTCGATTTCGAGATCAGCCGCGGTGAAATCTTTGGTTTTCTCGGGTCTAATGGCTGCGGTAAAACGACTACCATGAAAATGCTTACCGGCCTGTTGCAGCCAAGCGGGGGGCAGGCTTGGCTGTTTGGCAACCCCGCCAAGGCGCATGGTCTGGAAACCCGTAAGCGTGTTGGCTATATGACGCAAGGATTTTCACTATATGGTGAATTGACCGTGGTGCAGAATCTGGAGCTGCATGCGCAACTGTTTCATATGCCGGATGCGCAGATTGCGCCACGTGTACAGGAGATGATTGACCGTTTTGGCCTGGCTCCAGATAAAAATGAGACTGCAGCGACATTGCCATTGGGCATCCGTCAGCGTTTATCACTGGCCGTTGCGGTAATCCATAAGCCGGAAATGCTGATTCTTGATGAACCTACCTCTGGCGTTGATCCTATTGCGCGGGATGGTTTCTGGCGACTGCTGATTGATCTGTCGCGTAATGATGGGGTGACGATTTTCATTTCAACCCACTTTATGAATGAGGGGGAACGCTGCGATCGTATCTCACTCATGCACGCCGGGCGAGTGCTGGCATGTGATACACCGCAGAACTTGATTGAGCGGCGTGGCAGGACATCTCTGGAAGACACGTTCATTGATTATCTGCAAGACGCGACTGGTGAAGATGTAGATGCGCTTACTTATAAAACCGGCACTATTGTTACCCCTGAGCATCCTGTCGCATTACCCTCTAAATTTAGTTTGCGCCGTTTGTTTGGCTATGCGCATCGTGAGTTTCTGGAAGTGGTTCGCGACCCGGTGCGTTTGGTATTTTCTCTGTTAGGTTCAGTGCTGTTAATGTTTTTAATGGGCTACGGCATCAGCATGGACGTGGAAGACCTGCGATTTGCTGTCCTGGATCGCGATCAGACACCACAAAGCCGCGACTATATCCAGAACATAGCAGGGTCACGTTATTTCAGAATTCAACCGGCAATTAATAGTGGCCGTGAATTGGATCTGCGCATGTCGAGCGGAGAGGTGAGTGTGGCACTGGAGATTCCGCCTGATTTCGGCAAAGATATTTTGCGTGGGCGCGTGGCTGAAGTTGGCGTGTGGGTGGATGGTGCGATGCCATTTCGCGGTGAAACTATCGTGGGTTACATGCAGGGCATGCACTACAGTTATCTTACCCAGCTGGCAAAACAAAAAACGGGCAAAGTTGCCAGCATGGCGCCAGCCAATATCGAAATGCGTTATCGCTATAATCAGGATTTCAAGAGCCTGTATGCGATGGTGCCGGCGGTGATCCCATTATTGCTGGTGTTTATCCCGGCCATTCTGATGGCTGTAGGCGTGGTACGCGAAAAAGAGCTGGGTTCGATTACCAACCTCTATGCAACGCCGGTGACACGGCTGGAATTTCTGCTAGGCAAGCAATTGCCTTACATAGGCGTGAGCATGCTAAGTTTCTTTGGATTGGTGGCGCTATCTGTATTTATATTTCAAGTGCCGCTCAAAGGCAGCCTGCTGACCTTAAGTTTTGCCGCATTGATTTTTGTAACGGCCACTACCGGAATTGGCCTTTTGATGTCGTCGTTTGCTAAAACCCAGATTGCAGCGCTCGGTGCTACGGCAATTGCCACACTGCTTACTACAGTGAGTTTTTCCGGGTTAACTAATCCGGTGTCTTCATTGACCGGTATAGGAGCTGTGATAGGGCAGCTATTCCCTGCTACTTATTTTTTAAATATCAGCCGCGGCATATTTACTAAAGCGCTGGAATTCAAGGATATGTATATGGACTTTTTAGCACTCGTGGCCTTTATTCCGGTACTCACGGTGTTAAGCGTGATATTTCTCAGTAAGCAGGAAAAGTAAACAGGAGAAATAACCATGCGGCGTATCCTGAATATCTATCGATTAGGCATCAAGGAGCTGCGCAGCCTGGCGCATGACAGTATCTTGCTGATACTCATAGTATGGGCTTTTACCGGTGCTATCTATGCGAGTTCTACCGCCACCTCGCAGGAGCTGCATAACGCGCCGATAGCCTTTGTTGATGAGGATCGATCCAATCTTTCAATACGTATCATCAGCGCGTTTTATGGGCCGTATTTCAAAAAGCCGGTCATGATTACGGAGCGTGGTATAGACCCCGGGCTGGATGCCGGCATCTATACTTTTGTTGTGAATATCCCGCCAGATTTTGAACGTGATATTGTGGCTGGGCGCACCCCTGATATTCAGGTCAATATAGATGCCACTCGAATGTCGCAGGCTTTTATCGGTGCTGGCTATATCCAGAACATCATCAATGGTGAAATGACCGGGTTCTTACAGGGTTTCCGGCACAGTGCAGTTCAGGCTATCACCATCGTGCCGCATGTTAAATTCAACCCAAACTTAAGTAGTGCATGGTTCAGCAGCATTATGGAGATCATGAATAACATCACCATGCTGTCTATCATGCTTACCGGGGCTGCGCTGATACGTGAGCGTGAACATGGCACACTGGAACACTTGATGGTGATGCCTTTGAATGCGGCTGAGATCATATTGGCCAAGATATGGTCTATGGGGCTGGTGGTGTTGATTGCGGCGTGGCTGTCACTGCAATTTATGGTAAAGGGTGTTCTACACGTGCCGGTGCAGGGTTCAATAGCTTTGTTTATGTGCGGTGCTTTGCTGCATTTGCTGGCTACGACTTCAATCGGCGTTTTTATGGGGACAGTGGCGCGTAATATGCCCCAGCTTGGCCTACTGTTGATACTGACGGTGTTGCCGCTGCAAATGCTATCCGGTGGTGTTACGCCCAGGGAAAGCATGCCGGAGATTGTGCAGAACATTATGCAGGTTGCACCCACCACGCATTTTGTGAGTATGGCGCAGGCAATACTTTATCGCGGAGCTGGTTTTGATGTAGTGTGGCCGAGCTTTGTAGCGGTTTCGCTGATTGCGATTGTGTTTTTTGCCTTGTCGCTGATGCTGTTTCGCAGAAGTTTGGCTTCAGCGTAAGCTTTATGTGACTGAAAAGTATTTTATTGGGAATTTATTTATTCGGCATTGAAACTGCTGCGGTTGCCTTCAGTCGCAAACCTGATATTGAGTGACAGGTCGTTGCGCGAGTCTGCATTGGCCAGTGCGTTATCTTCGTCAATCTTGCCGTCGGTATATAGCTTGAACAGGGACTGGTCAAAAGTATGCATGCCAATATCAGCATTTACACTCATGATATCTTTGATTTCACTCATCTTTTGTTTCTGTATCAGTTCTGACATATAGGACGAATTGATCAGAATTTCCGTGGCAGCAACACGTTTGCCTTGTTTGTCAGGCACTAAACGCTGCGACGCGATCCCGATTAGATTTATCGACATGCCGAGCAAGAGTCCAGCCCTGTGATCTTCCGGAAAGAACGAAATAACGCGCTCAAGCGCTTGATTTGCGTTATTGGCATGCATGGTAGCCAGACATAAATGGCCTGTCTCGGCATAGGTAAGCGCGCTTTTCATGCCATCCATATCACGAATCTCACCAATTAGAATCACGTCTGGCGCCTGACGCATGGCATTTTTAAGGCCATTTTCAAGCGAAAGCGTATCAATACCAATTTCACGTTGATCAACCAGGGACTTTTTGTGAGGATGTATGAACTCTATCGGATCCTCGAGGGTGAGTATGTGGCCTGTCATGTTCTGGTTGCGATAATCTATCATGGATGCTAGTGTGGTGCTTTTTCCAGAGCCGGTTGCGCCAACTACCAACAGCAGGCCGCGTTTACGGCAGATTAATTCTTTCAGGATAGGTGGCAGGCCTAAGTTCTCGATGGAAGGGATCTCGGTTTTAATATGGCGTATCACCATGCTGACTTCGCCACGCTGTTTGAATACGTTAATGCGGAAGCGCCCTATGTCGTTTTTGCTGATAGCAAAATTGCATTCCAGCGTAGATTCAAACTCCTTGATCTGCTCTGCGTTCATGAGTGCGTAGGCGATTTCCTTAATCATGCCTGTAGCCATAATCTGGTTGTTGATAGGGATGGTGTCGCCCTCGATCTCAATATGGATGCTGGCGCCGGTGCTGAAAAACAAATCGGACCCTCCCTTGTCCAGCATGAATTTTAAAACTGGAGAAATATCAATGGCGGCCATAAAACTCTTCCTTAAGTATTATTATTTTTATCACAGTACCGGTCATAAATGTATTGTCTGTGCGCAAAAGTTAGCATGACTTTAGCATAGGAAACACGGAATAAGTGCCTGCGCAAGAAAATTGCTTCGTTGCGCGGTACTCGCAACCTCGCTGTATACCGCATACTATCTCGGTTTCTGCGTTCCGTGCGCCTCGCACTTTATCTCGCTCGGCGACTTATTCCGCGTTTCCCATATATTTTATGAGCTACGCAGCACATGTTTGTAGCACATAAAGTCAGTTCATTTGGCAGGTTTTAGGTGGCGTCAGCTGCAGCGATGGGTTGGCAGCAGCTTAACCTAACTCGAACGTCGTAATGCCAAATATCTTTTCTAATGGCAGATTGGGAAAGCTTTTTGTGTACATCCGTGCTGTCTCAAAAACAGGCGTCATCCCGAATTTTTGAGCCAGCTCAATCGCGGCTTTGTTCGGCTCAGGTACATCCAGAAATATCTCGGAATCTTCAGGAATTGTTGCCGTCAAGGCTAAAAGCAGTTCGGCTGCTATATCACTGGTTTCGGCATTCAGGGGCCCAATCTTGAATCCTCGATCGCAGGCACGAATAGACCCATAACCCAGAATTTTGGAATTTTCCACTATTGCCAGCGTTTGCGAGTTTTCTGGAGCAATCCAGTTTTTTAGAAAAGCGCTTCTTTCATCCGGGAAGAATTGGCTATCGTAATTTGCGATGTCACTGAATTTGATATGTTCTGATGCGATTGCGCGTGTTGGTAATGTGCTTTTTGCTGATTTTCCGGCATACCTTATATTCCTGTGCGCCAGCTTGAATCCGGATTTTTTGTAATTGTCCTGTTGTGCCAAAACGCCGTCTAAACCGATGTTTCTGCCTGACAGGCCGGCAATGGCAGCTTCCCAAAGTTTGAACCCGAACCCCTTGCCCCTGAATTCATCTTTTACAATATAGAGGCCGATAAACCCGAAGTCGCTGCCGTATTTCACAGCGGATATGGTGGCGATTATTTGATCGTTGTACTTGCCGGCCAGAAAGCCTGTTGGGTCAGCATGGTAAAACGCTGTAGCATCATGAATTCCCGGGTTCCATCCTTCATTTCTTGCCCAGTTTATGGCTGTCGATATCTCATTCTGAGACATGACAGATATTTTGTAATCAGGGGCTTCAATGGCATTCATGGCATGAGTGAAATTATAAAAGCGTATATATTATTGAGGCTCTGCAGTTAGCGTTTGACATAAGGGGCGCCGTTAGGCGTCCTACTTGATGGATGGGTTAGCCGTTATTTGCATAAAATATTGACTACTTCATCAAATCGGAATTTTTCTAAAGCATGCAAGTTCTTTTGTGACAGATTAAGTCCCCATTCTGGCTTACTTTTTTTGCCCTCGTAATCTCTACTTACAAGGAGTTGATTAGGGTTTTGCCAAGCCAGCGATGAAATAAGGAATAACTCGGGTAAATTTCCTTCATTAAAAAGCACTACTGCCATATACAGATTTTCTCTAAGAATAAATTTCTCTTTTTGAGCAAATATATAATTCAATGATCGGGTCGATTTTACTTGTATTTCGATAAAAGGCCCGTTTTCAAACCTTGCAATAAAGTCTATGCCACGGTCGTCAACTTCTGTTTCGTAGACCTGAAAACCATACATCGTTAATTCCATTTTGACGAAGTATTCGGCATATGCACCGACTTGTTGATTGTTTAATCGTAACCATTGATAACGGAGCATATATTTAAACGGCTAACAGTAATTATAGAGAGGTAGCTATCATATTCGATGATTGTAAATTATTTTTAGTACAGCCTAAAATTTATTCATGAATACGTCCATCGAGTTGAGATTTTGCTTTCAAATGTTTCTGGTTTGATTAAGATGATTCGCCTGAATATTTTTGTAAATAGCCTCGAGTGATCTGGTGAAGCTGGCCGTATCAAATAAAGCGGAAGTCATTTTTTCGCTCATTAATTTTTGCTTCATGGTATTGAGCGTTTGCGGGTTTTTAGCCAGAAACATTGCTTTGTTTTCGTAGTCTGCAAGCGTGTAGGTAATCAGTTCATCCAAGCCTGCTGCTTTAAGCAAACTGCCCGCTACGCGTGAGGCAAAGGTATCGCCGGTACAGGTCAGTACCGGCAAGCCCATCCATAATGCGTCGCTGCAGGTGGTATGTGCATTGTAGGGCAGGGTATCCAGAAACAAGTCTGCATGCACATGGCGCGCCAGATGCTCGGCAATGGAAACGCGCGGCGCAAAAATAAGGCGTTCGCTGGTAATGCCGTGTAATGCTGCCTGTTCAATCAGGTTCTGTTTGGCCCAGCGATTGCATTCCAATAACCATAGAACACTATTGGGTGTGGCTTTGAGCAGGCGCATCCAGATGTTAAAGAAATCCGCAGTGATCTTGAAGGTCTGGTTGAAGCAGCAGAATACAAAGGCATTCTCAGGGAGATAGCACTCGGCACGGGGCGGCGTCTGGGCAATCGGACGTTTGCGGTCGTTCGGCTGGTAGCTATGTGGCAGCGGCGCTAATTGTTCTGCATAGTTGTTTGCAGATTCGGCTGGTGTGATGAAATGATCTGTGAGCAGATAATCAAATAGGGGGGTGTTATTCAAGCTATCCCCAATAAAACTGCCCATGGTACCCGGGAACCCCAGCCAGTTGATGCTGACTGCTGCAGGGCGTAATGCCACGATGCCACAGCGGCTATTCTGCGTGAAGCCGGTCAGGTCTACCAGTATATCTATGCCGCAGGCGTTAATCTTTTTGGCGGCTTCAATTTCGGAAAGCAGTCGTATGTCATAAAACTGGTCAAACGCCTGTTCTATGCGTTTTCTGGCATCTGATTTGTCATTCACGCCATATGAAAAGCCGATGATTTCAAATTGAGACCTGTCATGCAGCTCCAGTAATTCACTCACCAGAAACGCCAATGGATGCAGCCTGAAATCGGCAGACATATAGCCGATTCTGATTTTCTTGTGTGCAGGTGTTGCCTCATGGCTAAAATTCAGTTGTTTGCCGTATGCAAGCAGTGCGGCATAACGGTTGCTGACCCAGTTATCGGCACATAGTTTTTGTTCTGCCGCAGTGGTTGATGGCATCGCCAGAAACGCGAAAGGTGATATTTGTGCCTGCGGTATGGTTTTTACCCAGTTGCGGATTGTGGCAATCTCTTCATCAAGATCGTGCCAATCGCAGATGTGCTGTTTTTGATGTACCAAATGCACCTTGGCATGGTAAAGCTGCGGGTTCAGCACCAGCGCTTTTTTGTAGTTTTCAATGGCAAGGTCAAGCTGGCCCAGTTCACGCTGTACATTGCCCAAGTTGTTATAGGCATCGGCATCATCAGGGGCAAGCTGTATGGCTTGGGCGTAGTGTCTGGCGGCATCAGCCGCCTTACCCAGTTCACGCTGCGCATTGCCCAGATTGTAATGGATTGCAGCATCCTGCATATTGAATTGCAGCGCCTCCTGAAAGCAGGTTTCAGCCTGTGTGAAGTTGCCAAGTGCATGCGCCTGATTGCCAAGTGAAGTCAGGCAGTGGCACAAAGCCTCGCGTACATCGTCATTTTTTTGCATCACGCGTAGTATACGGCGGTAGTAGCTGGCAGCTTCTTCAAAGCGCTCTAGTGTGAGTAGCGTATTGGCCAGATTGAGTTGGAGATCCGGATCTTTAGGCTGTAGCAGAATCGCCTGCTGAAAACTCTTGATTGCGGCTTCTGGCTGTTTGGCTGCGCGTAGTGCCAGACCATAATGATTCAGGTAGTCAGTATCTTTGGGGTTGATCGCCAGTGCCTGAGCAATGGAATTTACAGCCAGTTCGCTGCGGCCGGCCTGATAATAAAGCACCCCCAGCATATGCAGCGCATCTGCATGTTTTGGATTAGCGGCAAGCGCCTGTTGGTAGAGTGCTTCTGCCTGTGCTAATTGTTCTGCACGGTGGTGGTTAACAGCGGATAAGTATTGAGTGTGTGACATGGCCTGATTTTAACCTGAAATTAAGGGCACTTTTATAAATACATTTTTTGGGCGCATTGCTGCGTTACGCGGTACTCGGAACCTCGCTGTATATCTCATACTATCTCGGTTCCTGTGTTCCGTGCGCCTTTGGCGTATGAACAATGCGCTTGAGCGCATATGTTCTACGGGCACGCCCTTTACGGGTGCACTGCATCCCAAACTCTGCATTTATAAAAGCGCCCTTAAGTCTCAGATTAAAGTTAGTATCATTTTTGCCAGACGTTTCAAGCCCATTTCTTTTAATAAAAACCGGTTTGGGTTAAGTAAGCCAGCCAGCTCAGCTGAAATTGGTAACGGTTCATTGCAAACCATGCAAGCGATCAGCTCTGCGCATAGCGGTGCAGTGGTAAAGCCTTTGCTGCCGTGCGCTACATTCATATACAAACCGCTCACCCACGGTAGCGAACCAATTGGAGCCCCTGCACGCGGTGGTTTGTTTTTTAATGACTCTGCTTCTAACAATAGCCCTGCTAGCGGCCAGTAGTCTGACGTAGCGCAGCGCAAGGATACGCGGCCACCTGCGATATTGTTTTTCAGGCTGGTATGTAGCAGTGGAGAGATGTTATGGAGTTTATCCAGATTGGCCTGATGGTCTTGTTCATTAATCACAAGGTCACTCTGCCGGTCCACGGATGCTGCTACATTGGAAAACGTTGCTCCCAGACAGTGTAAATCTTCTGCATTCTGCTGATAAGTAGCCGGGCTGAAATAGCCATCACTGCAAACTATGGTCTGTAATTTCCTGCTGTCTTGCGTAGCTTTAAGCAGGCTAACTTGTCCACGCACGGCTTGGGTACTGAGTGGTAGGTTAGGGTAAAGCTCTTGCGCAGCATTGGCATTTGCAATGATTACCATATCTGAGTTTAGAACAGTATGGTTATTGATGACTATGTGGAATACGTTATTTGTTTTAAAAACCTTCATCACTTTATTTAAAGTAATGGTTGATATATTTTCATGTGCAGTCAAACGGCGGCAAAGCTGCTGTGGTTTAACCCAGGCGGCATTCGGCAGATACAGTGCATTATGCTCGATGTTAATGCCCGCCAGATTGCCAGCTTTTGATTTATCTACATATTGAATAATGTCGTTGGCATGGTTTTGTAAGGCAACTTTTTGAATGCGGGCTAATTCTCTGGCATTAAAGCCCAGTTGCAGCATGCCGCAGGTGTTAAAGGCATCATCGGGCAAGTTCAATGTTTTGAATAAGGCGATACTATGAAGGTAGCCGGCCAAAGCAAATTGACTACTGGTATCATCCCCGCTTAGGCGCGGGTATAGCATGCCTAAAGGATTGCCGGAGGCTTCACTGGCAATGTCTGGGTTGCGTTCCAGCAGGGTGACTTTGATACCACGTTGCGCCAGTGCATAGGCAGTGCTGCAACCGGCTATGCCACCGCCGATAACAATCGCTGTTCTGTTGGATTTGGTTTTAG
>Ga0208885_100734_pt1 | contig 10559 bp, 6 predicted proteins | sample LakWasMe74_LOW10_2_FD_183902 | JGI IMG/M metagenome (GOLD analysis project Ga0208885, IMG submission 183902) | Freshwater sediment methanotrophic microbial communities from Lake Washington under simulated oxygen tension - Sediment Metagenome... | ecosystem: Environmental > Aquatic > Freshwater >...
AGCGGCCCAGAATATCATCCACCACACACCGGGTTTCTTTAATTGCCAGTTGGTCTCTTTGCTCTTCAGTTTCCATGTCCGGCAATTTTCCAAGCGAATAATAAGTCGTCGCATATAAATGGGCGCATAACGGACCTAAGCTCAAATGACCGGGACTACAAAGATTAGGATGCGTATCGACAATGCAACGCAGCATTGTCGAACCCGAACGAACACAAGATAAAATAAAAATCGGTTGTTTAATCAATTCCACATGATGATCGTTGATGTTTGCCATTATTAAATGTCCTTTGTATGAGTTTCCCGCTATAGAACAAATGGTTGTTCATGATAACCGGGCATTATTGTTTTGTTTCTCGCATGACGGTTTAGCTTACCTCAAGCCATTGATTCACATGAGCAAGATCGGTGGGCGATAAGGTTCCCACCGCCTGTTTCAGACGCAGCGTGTTCAGCAAGTAGTCGTTGCGGGCCCGGGCGTAGTCTTTTTGTGCGCGTAGCCATTCGGGAGCGCCGCCGCCCTGCACCAGCACAATGCCGACGCTACGAGTGACCGAGCCGGTGTCGCCCCAAACCCAGTAGATCGTGGCTTCCTTGGGAAAGATCGTTGCATAGGCCGCCTGCACTTCGCGGCGCAGTTCAGCCGCGCCTGAATGGCTTGCCGTTCCGCTTTCAGCCTTGACTGTTCCAGCTCAAAATCCTTGCAGGCAAGCTTAACCAATATGGCACCGGCTTTAACCGTATCGCCTACCCGAACCGGTACATCGACCACCAAAGCTTCTATTTGAGCGGCGATGGGCGCGTCGTTTAAGCTCACGACGACTGCGGGAGCGGCAGACTCGGGGTAAATGGCCGATTCCGCCAGCGTTTGAGTGCGAACCGGCACAGGGGCTACGGCCTGTGCCGAAGCACAAAAGCAAAAAAACAGCCTGAAAGCAGCCAAAGGCTAGCGGCATTTACACCGATAACCGGTATTTCCCTAGCGAACAAAAAACCACTGCCACGCCTGTCGGACTGACATCCAGATCCTGCTGTTTTCAACATATCGCAAGATTTAATCGGACTTAACCCTTCTTCCTCAATGGCAATGATCACAGGCTTATTGTTAAACAATACCGCCACTGAATCATGCGCTAACCCGGTATTAGCTAACATCGTTGCTTCGGAAACCGAATCAATGCCGTCCGTTAAATCTAGAATTAACATTTATCCCTCAATTTTTTGACACATTATTCGGTAACAGATCCCTATTGATCATCATTAAACAGCGACTTTTTATGACAGCCCTACAGATTCACCTTTGGCCGCAATACCAGCAATCGATCCGACCACAATCCCGGCAATTCTTCCAAAACCTGAGCTTGCTGCTCCATTGAAAAGCCCAAAATAAACATAAGCCTCCCCATAGACTGCTCTCCGTCTGCCGCCTGCAATATTTTGTACCATGCTTCAGACAATGCATGCCGCCTGGCGGAATCGTAATTCCAAACCAGCGCGTAACTGAAGCCGCGTTCGCCATGATTGATATAGCGATCTTCTCTTAGCAATACTGCGGCTTTCGGCAAGCTAACGATTAAACCGGCCAAGTCCTCAGGCTGCCAGTCCTTTTTGCGGACCAAATAATCTCCCACGACCAGATAATCCAGCCCGGAGGTCAAATAACACACCACGGCATCATCTATGCTGTCGACAATAGGTTCGGCATTGTTATTGAACGAGGTATTCAGCAAAATCGGGATACCGGTTTTGCTGCCGAACGCGTCGATCAGCTCCCAATAGCTCGGATTAGTGGCCCGACTTACGGTTTGCAGCCGGGCGCTGCCGTCTACATGGGTGATGGCCGGTAATTGCGCGCGCCATTCCGGTTTGACCTTCAGCACGAATGACATAAAGGGGAAATCGGCATGCTCTGTCGGCACCTCGAAGAAATCCCGCACCCGCTCTTCCAGGATCGACGGTGCAAACGGCCGGTAACCTTCGCGCATTTTGATCATGGCATTGATCGTCTCCTTATGCGAGGCGACACGCGGATCGGCCAAAATACTGCGGTTGCCCAACGCTCTGGGGCCGAACTCGGAACGCCCTTGTACCCATCCGATCACCGCACCGTCGATCATCAAATCGGCTATCTGTTCCGACCGATTTTGCATTTTTTCAATTTGTAGAAAGGAGTCCCAAGACTCTAAAGTAGAGCCGATTTCATCGTCATGAATCGGCGTTCCCCAATAGGCGTGAGAGGTGCGCGCAACAGGCAACTCCGGTTGCATCCGGTGGGCAACATAGGCTGCGGCACCGTAAGCGCAGCCGGAATCGCCGGCAAAAGACGGAAGAAAAACATCCTCAAATAAACCGGAACGGAGAATCTTGCCATTCATGCTGCTGTTTTGACCGACACCGCCACTGATTACCAGACGAGTGTGACCGGTCACTTGCTGAAAATGACCCAGTATATGAAAAACAATTGTCTCTAACGCTTCTTGTAATGCCGCCGCAATGTCCATGTGGACTTGGGTGAACGGAGCGTCCTTTTGTCTAGGCGTCAATATGCCAAACAATTCAATGGCACGATCCCGATGCAACGAATAATCGCCGTTTGGCAATAAGGTATACAATCGCCGAAATGGCTCTTTATATGTTTCACTACAACCGTAAGGCGACAATCCCATCACCTTGTATTCATCGAAATGACTATAACCAAGAAAACGTATCACCTCCCAATATAAAAGCCCTAACGAATCGGCTCCCGGTTTAGTCAGTAAATAATCGAAGTGCTTATTACGGACGTCAATCACATTGGTTGCCACTTCGTCGCCAAGCCCATCGATGGTCAACACCAAGCTATCCTTAAAGCCTGACATATAATAAGCTGTTGCGGCATGCGTCGTATGATGATCGACAAATACAAGTTGCTTATCTTTTAAACGATAATTGAATTCACGCTGAAACAAATAGTTAAAAAATTTACGCGCATCTCCGATTTCATAAAACAAAGGATTATTTAGCTGCTGTTGTTTTAATACTTTATTTAAAGCATCTTCATTGGAATAGACTGCAATATAATCTATATCTTCAAGTTGTATATTTGCTTGATCCAGGCAAAATCGCACTGATAATGCCCATATTTTATTGGTGTGTTTAATACGCGTTAACCGCTCTTCTTCGATTCCTGCAATAACGACACCGTCTTGCATCAATACTGCCGCAGTATCATGATAGGCATGTTCAGATAGCCCGAAATAGGCATCAAACACCGCGTCGCCACCGCCATTTAAACCCAGAACAAACATAGATTTTCCTTAAAAGATAAAGTTATTATTAATTGAAAAGCATATTCGTCAAATTACCATAAGCACAGCGCCCATAATAAAATCAATATACAGAAAATAAAACAGAACTATTTTTTACTCAATTAATCTAAAAAAGGCGGAATATTTTGTTGAGCGATAAAGTTTTCAATGAGCCGTATACTAAGCTTATCATCTTCAATTTCCATAAAATATTTTTGCATTGCCTTTATACGTTCACGAAATTCAGGATTAGTTGTTATTTCTTCTATGAGCTCTTGCAATACTTTTGAGGTAATTGTCTTAAAATCACCTTTAAGACCCAAGCCGTGATAAGTGACTCTTGCCACATTACCGGGCTGATCGAACCATAATGGGAAAACTATCATTGGCACACCGAAAAATATACATTCCTTAACAGAATTAGGCCCACCGTGAGTAATCATTAATGATGCTTTTTTTAATAACTCCAATTGCGGGGCTCGATTGACAATAATCACATTAGAAGGAGCGTACTCAAAATCATCTACACTCAAATTATTACCAATCGAGATCACCCAATTCCATGCAGGCCATTTCATGGATGTTTCTATAACGATACGGAAAAAATCCTCATAATCGGATTTAGCCATAAAAGAAAGAGTACCTAGTGCCACATACACTATAGGCTGGGATTCAGCAACTTTCTCCCAAGGAAAAGAGGATTGCTCTCTATTTAAATCAATTGAAGCTTCAGCATAATACCGCCCTTCTTTTCTGACCCCAGGAAAATCAAATCGTTTCGGAAAAAGAACCAACTCAGGCAGTTTTAATTGAGCCCCCGGCATATCCGTCAGAAAATCAATATCTTTGTGCGAATAGCCGCAATACTTGGCAATTTTTCTTAATTTCCCGGATGAGATTAAATCAAGCCCATTACGAACCAGATATTTTTCATAGCGACTTTTTTTTATTTTATAAATATACCAGGCTAAAATTGTTTTAATTGAAGACCACACCGAACCATCTGAAACCAGGTCGGTATGTATTGGCGGCACTGTATTATTACATCCGCCCAACACGTCAAAAAAATAGACCACTTTCAGGTTTAACTTATAGAAAAACAAAGCCCAAATAACAGAATCCGACAAAGAGGTTGATACAAGAACTAAATCCGGTTTTAACTCTTTAATTACAAGATTTAACTCTTCATCCCCGCCTGCAATTAAATAATCCAAAAACTCATTAAACCAGCGTGCATGACTTCTGGCTTCCGACAAATCGTTCGCAGTCGAAGACTGTAATTTCAAATAAACATCTTCAAAGCATCCTTTTGGAAACCATTGCTCATAAATAGATACAAATTTAAAGCCGTTGGCGGATATTAAAGGCTTGCAATCAGCAATACCTATATAAGTTATTTGGTGACCACGTAACGTCAGTTCTCTAGCCAAACGTAAACTTGAATTAATAGTACTCACTATAGGAGGAAAGCAAAATACAATATTAGCCATATATAAATAAAATCACATTAGTCAGAAGATAGAATATTTTTAATAACCCAATTCCATTGTTTATATAGTTTTGCAGTATCAATTACTAAACTTTCATACACAGACCCGGCAAAAGGGTCTACGCAAAAGACGACCATTGCCATCAGTAATTTCCCCTATTGGAAAAATATAATTCTTTAAGTGCCCAGCGGGAAGTTCGTTTGCGTTGTTAGCACAGCACAAGCTATCGATTTATTGAGCAGCAATAACCAACGAACTTCATGCGACCCACTTATTTGAATTGATATGTCGCTTCAGTCTGCTTGACGCCGTATTTCTTCACCGCGGCTTTACGCTTCTGCAGCCATCGGATTACACCGGTCACATAAAGTATCAACGGCATCAATCCGGCGATTAAAATAATAAGCTGCCCGGTAAAACCGAAAGCTTCGCCGGTGTGTAACGGATAAAGCCATTCCACAAAGATGTCGCCTACTGTACGACTACCGCTTTCCCTCTCATAAATAATTTTGCCGCTGTATTGGTCAAGCCAAAGGCGTCGGAAAGGGGATTTTCTATTCACCTCATCAATCTCCCGCTTGCCGACAACGTAAACGTCTTTTTCATCGCCGGGAAAACCGATATATCGATATTCGCCGTCAGGAAAACGCTTATCTGTAATCGCTTTAACTTCAGCAAGGCTGATCGGTGTTTTATCGCCCGTGGGCACGACACTCCGGTATATCGGATAAGGCTCCGTTACCGGTGAAAAAACACTCACCAATCCCCGTCCATACTCAGGAAAGATCAAAAATACGCCGGACAGTATCAAAAACAAAAGAATAAACGACGCATAAAAGCCGAATGTTTTGTGTAAGTCGAAGTTGAATCGTTCAGAACTGGCGTTGCGTTTGATTGTCAGCGCCTGTTTGAGCTTACCGGGATGAGGCCACCATAAAATCAAACCGGTTAAAACCGAAAATAACAGGCCCAAGCCTATAAAACCCACGATATTCATACCGGTTGAGGCTAACCCTAATGAATAGTGTAAGCGCAAAATAAAATCCTTAAACGGGTTGCGCCATATCCTTTTAAAATCGATTAACAAACGTTGCCCGGTCACCTCGGCTGTATAGGGGTTAATGAATATCTGATGCCTTTCCGAATATTCCGCATTCGCTGACGGTTGTTCAAACCACAGCTCAAAAGCCAAACCTGAATGCCTTGGAAAACCCAAGCTGCTAGCTTTGCCATTGACCGGCAAGGCTTTCAAGCCTGAAGCAACAATAGCCTCCACGGGTAAATAGCTTTTATTTTCCCGGTCGATCGGAACCGTCATCAGTTTGGCATTTAACACCTCATCCAACGGTAACTCGAAAGCCAACAAGCTGCCGGTGAGTCCAATCAATACGAATACCGCTCCGGCGAACAATCCAAGATATAAGTGAACCTTGAGCCAGAGTTTACGGCTGGATTTTAAAGCTAGAATCATAGTAATAAATTAATCAGTAGGAGTTGCTCTAGTGTTACCTCGTCCCCCAAGGAAGATAAAAATCGGTTGTCTAACCGATTCCATATGATGATCGTTGGAGTTTGCCATTATTAATTATCCTTATCTTTCCACAAGTTTCGAGCTATTGAACAAACGTTTGTCCCTGATAGCCGGGTATTATTGTTTTGCTTTTCCATATAATTTAACCTCATGCTCTGTGCCCTCGATAACAATCACTGGCCTACCAATATTCTGCTCCTTATAACCGATTTTTTCAGAGGAAAAACGCAGATATTCGGGCAGAATCAACCTTAACTTACCGTGACTTGCAACATAACGCCTGACTTGCATTATTTGCGCAAATCGCAAAGCTTTGCCTTGCTCACTTTATCCAGCAACGGCTAGTTCTATTACTGTTTCGCCACTAAAGTCCGGCAGCTCTAAGGACGGATTCCATCGAGGTCTACAAGTTCAAGCCTTACGATTACGCCTCCTAGCTGTGACTGATAGTAAGCCCCGTACTATTTTACTTAGCTCCAATCGAATTCTCTTCCTAGCAAGCACCAAAGCTTTTCATTATAGGGTTTAAAAAACTCGCTAAGCTTCGACATGCTTTCCTCATCCAGAGGGGGCAAGACAATAGGATTCTCATTTATTTTATTGTTGGATGCAGCATGCTCAAAACTTGGCAAACCAACGAATTCATAAATTCGGCTTAAAAAGCGATTGCTATCAAAAAAGTAATCAGCCACATCAAGCACCAGCACGTTGTCACAACCAAAACATTCTATCCAGTAACTCACCGCTTTCCAGTAAATACTCGTTTGCAACACGTCAAAACCACAGGTCGTATACATTGGATATTCTGGAAATACAGCTAACGCTTTATCAACATAGGCAGGAAATGATGTCAAAAACGGCAGTTCACTCGTGCGTTTCTTGCCAGATATAAACACATCCCACTTCCAGTGCGAAAAGACACGTTTTACGGGGTCCCTCAATGTAAGCACAATTTTTGTATTGGGTTGCACCTGTGACAGGTTATAAGTTAATTCCATCCAATGAAGATAAGGCGAAAGAAACGGAGAAAGCGCCAGACCGTGATGGGAAGCATGCGCTTTCTTCTGCCGCTCCGTTGGATAAAATATTCGCCACTCCTCAGGGTCAGGCATAAGGAACTCTTTAGCAAGCGGCGTCATTATGTTTGGGTGCAGCATTATATTGACAGCCAAGTCGCTGGTGCCGCTTTTTACTGGTCCAATAACACAGAAATCAGGCAACGTTCGTTTACCATTGAATTTTCGCAAAAACTTCCGCCAACGTGGCGGACCTCCAAAATAATGAGGAAGAAATTGATATTCCAATAACTTGGCAATATATTGCAGCTTCGAGGGTAAATCATCATCAGACATATATCCATTACGCATACACCTGTTCTCAGATGTCAGTTGATAAGCGCGTGACAATCTATTTCTTTTTCGTTCAATTGCAACAGCATCCATTTACTTACTCCAGCATTATAAAGTGCTTATAAATAACCAATCCCAAGATAATAGTAATCGAGCTCAAGTTATCCCAGCCAGACATCAATCGCAGACCAATTCTTTTATCAGCAAAAAGCTTTCTTAATCAGTTTTTGTCACTTCTTTAGTGTGGAAGATGTACTTTCACGGTAACAAATCTACAAGGAATAAAATTGGGTTGCCAAAAAGATGGCAACCCAATCTACAAAACTAAAACTCTAGCCGTACCGAGCCAAGGAAAGTGCGCGGAGAACCAATCCCAACTCGGGTGTCGGTATTGGTTCCGGAGTAATAGGTTTTATCAAGCAAATTGTTTGCGTTGAGCTGAAGAGTTACACGGGTTTTACCAACGTTCAGACCGTAACTGGCCAGCAAATTAACTGTTGCGTAACCGGGTAATTGGAAGTCATTTTGATTTCTGCCTTGGCTTTGCCCGGAAGCAACCACGCCGCCACCTAATTTTAATCCGCGTAAAGCGGCATTTTGGAATTCATAGGTATTCCACAAGCTGCCGAAATTGCGGGGGGTGTTAAACATGCGATTACCGGTATTGCCCGGCCCACCGTTAAAGTCTACGTCCTTGTTAATATTGGCGTAAGGCATATGCGTATATGCGCCGATCACTTTCCAGCCGGGTAAGACTTCACCTGATGTTTCAAATTCATAACCGCGGGATTCCTGCTCGCCTATGGCTCTTGAAAGATTAGGGTTGACCGGATCAAGTACGGACATGTTCTTCCTGATTAAATCAAAATAGGCGAAACGTGTTGCTAAGCGGCCATCGAAAAACTCGGTTTTAGCGCCCAATTCCCACTCCTCTGCTGTTTGTGGCGGCAAAGCGGGTTGATCGGGAGCCCTATAAAATAGAGTATTGGATGGGCCGAAATTTTCACTGTAATTCCCGTACACGGATAGCCACTCCTGGGGTTTCCACAGCAGACCACCCCGCGGACTGACTTGATTATCGTCAGATGTGGTTATACCTTGGGTTTTATTAAGAGAAACTGCATTGTCATAGCGTAATCCTACATTGCCGTATAGATTAAAGGGCAATTTAATCTGGTCTTGAAAATATAGCCCATACCATTCCTGATTAAAATCGTCCTTCGGTGTAAGGTTAATAGTAGGAGCTGAGGTTAAATAAGTTGGATTGTAGATATTAAAGTTGGCGCCGCGAGGGTAGGCCGCGCAACAGGCTGACGCGCCGCCATTATCAATCGAAAAATAGTCAAAGCCCCATAACATGGTATGTTCAAGCATTCCGGTATCGAACTTGCCCGTTAAATTGAGGGTGGTGTAATACTCTTGCTGTTGCGAGTTGCCATTATTAAAACCTCTTTTTGCCGTAGCAGGTGATGGGTTATTCACTAGGTTACCGTCAGCGCCCACCTTTCCGCCAAAGAAGGTAAAATCCTGAGCCGCATCAAAAAATTCCGCACCAAAGCGATGACTCAGCTTCCATTTATCGTTAAATGCGTGCGACCAGTTAAAACTCGCCAGTGTTCGGTCACCAACATTTTTGTTGTTCAAAGGATCGGCAATTTGTCGGCTAATGGGGACAGCCGCGGGGCGGTTGCCGACAACTGGAATACCTGAATCAGTGGCATCGTCAAAATGTTGATACGTGATATCCAGATTGGCTTGGGTTTTGTCGGAAATATTCCAAGTTAAACTCGGTGCGAAGAAAACAGTATCGGTTTTTACAAAATCGCGGAAAGAATTAGCATTTTCATACGAAAAATTGACCCGATAAAGCAGCTTATTATCGGGCGTAATTGCGCCGGTTGAGTCCACGGCGGTTCTGTAGAAGTCGTAAGAACCGAATTGTTGTTGTATGGAGTGATAAGGCGTCGCTTGCGGTCTTTTGGTAGCCAGATTGATAATCCCGCCGGGTTCGTTGCGACCGAACAGAATAGATCCGGGGCCTTTCAACACTTCAACGCGTTCGACGTTGGCGGTTTGAAGTCTGGCGTCGCTGGCACCCAATCCTCCTGGCAGAAGAAAGCCGTCGCGATACACGTTGGTGTAATTAAAGCCGCGTATAGTAAAAGCATCGAATAAGCCGCCACTGGTAAAATTTGATTTTACCCCAGCCACATTTTGCACTGCCTCTTCAACTCTTATAACCTGTTGATCTTTTAACACCTGTTGAGGCACGACCGCCACCGAATAAGGCGTTTCCATAATCGGCGTATCGGTTTTGGTGGCAGTGGAAGCGTTGGTGACGTTGTAAGCCGTTGGATCGTCGTCTGTCTTGGCTGTTCCAACCACTGTCATTGCTTTCAATGTAGTGGCTTGGGCGGACGGTGAACCTTGCGCTGAGGAATCCGCCGCCAGCGCAATCGCATCGTTATCGGTATGACGATAAGCAATGCCGGAACCGGCTAAAAGTTTTTGTAAAGCCTGATCTGCTGTATAACTGCCGGAGAGCGGCTTGGACTTAATATCTTTAACTAACGCGGCCGGATAACTCAATTGGTTGCCGGTTGTTTCCGAAAAAGCAACCAATGATGCCGCCATATTCTGGCCTGGAATATTAAATTTAAAGACTTTTGAATTTCCATCGACCTCTGCGCGTCCCGGAAGCGCGTGGCATAACATTAAAATAAAAAAAGCACTAAAAAAATAGGTCCTGATTTTTCGATCTGCCTGAATTGCAGCCACCTCTTCAAAATGAGACTCTCGTCCCCGCAAAACTAACGGTCTACAGCTATTAATAACAATGTGCATCATGTTTCTCTCATCATGAGTATTATGTAAAAAGTGCTTTATTTTTGTGTTCAAGAGG
>Ga0208885_100744_pt1 | contig 10452 bp, 5 predicted proteins | sample LakWasMe74_LOW10_2_FD_183902 | JGI IMG/M metagenome (GOLD analysis project Ga0208885, IMG submission 183902) | Freshwater sediment methanotrophic microbial communities from Lake Washington under simulated oxygen tension - Sediment Metagenome... | ecosystem: Environmental > Aquatic > Freshwater >...
CAATTACCCTTACGACGGCGTATCGCATTTTAAGTTATGGCGGGATAATGTGTTGATCTCGAAAACCCATGCCACACTGTTTTTCGGCATGCTTTTACGTATTCCGCAATTGCTTAACAGGCGCCATCGATGAATAACTCTTCGCATTGGGCAGAGATGGGCGAGTGGAGCATGATTTGGGGCATGCGTTTCTTGCTGCGCGTTTACCTGTTGTTCGGGCGCACCGTATTGCAGTGGTTTTTATATCCCGTCGTCAGTTATTACTGGCTGGCGAACAAGCCGGGCCGGGAAGCCAGTCGGGCTTATTTAAAGCGGGTTGCGCGGCTTTCGCCTGCATCCGGCTTAAGCGGAAGCCTTAAGGACAGCTACCGGCACTTCATCAGCTTTGCCAACGCCATTATCGATAAATTGGCGGCCTGGTCCGGCGCGTTGTCGCGTATCGACATAAGCTATAGAGGACGCGACGCGCTACTGGCCCAAGTCAAATCGGGTAAGGGCATCGTCCTGCTGGGCTCGCATTTGGGTAATCTTGAAGTCTGCCGGGTGATTGCGGATTTGGACGACGCTCCCCGCATTAACGTGCTGGTACACACCAAACATGCCGAAAAATTCAATCGCCTGCTCAGGCAAACCAACGCGAACAGCGGCTTAAACCTGATTCAGGTAACCGACATCAGCGCTGCCACGGCCATGCTGTTGAGCGATAAAATCGACAACGGCGAATTGGTCGTTATTACCGCAGACCGGACGCCGGTCAGCCGGAATCCGCGCGTGATCCGGGCTAAGTTTCTGGGAGACGATGCTTCGTTTCCGCAAGGCCCGTTTATCCTGGCCGCATTGCTTAAATGCCCGGTTTACACGCTGTTTTGCTTGAAACAGCAGGGCAGGCAGGTGATCTATTTCGACCATTTCAGCGATCTATTGACGTTGCCTCGGAAAACCCGCGAGCAAGCCTTGCAGCAAACGATACAGCGTTATGCCGGGCGGCTGGAGCATTACTGCTTAATGGAACCGTTACAGTGGTTTAACTTTTTCGATTTTTGGCGCGTCAATGAACAGTAAAAATACCGTAGTTTTCGATGGCAGGCCGTTGACCATTGAAGCCGTTTGCCAAATAGCCAACCAACACGCGCAGGCTGAGTTAGGCAGGCAACCGAAATTTATTGAACGCATCAACAAAGGCGCGCGCTTTATCGATACCTTGTTAAAGGAAGAAGGTTTTGTTTACGGCGTAACCACCGGCTACGGCGAATCCTGCACGGTGTCCATTCCGCTGAATCTGGTCGAGCAACTGCCCCGGCAACTCTACACCTTCCACGGCTGCGGATTGGGCGATCATTTCGATGCCCGGCAAACGCGGGCTATTTTGGCGGCGCGATTGACCAGCCTGGCGCGCGGTTACTCGGGCGTGCGCTACAAGCTATTGAAACAGCTGACTGAATTATTAAAGCGGGACATTCTGCCGTTGATTCCGCAGGAAGGTTCGGTCGGCGCCAGCGGCGATTTAACGCCGTTATCCTATGTCGCGGCGGTGCTGGCCGGCGAGCGGGACGTGCTTTATCAAGGCGAGCGTCAAGCCGCGCAAACGGTTTTTGCCGGACTTAATATCGAAGCGTTGACCTTAAAACCCAAAGAAGGTCTGGCGATTATGAACGGCACGGCCGCAATGACCGGCATCGCCTGTTTGGCCTATCAACGCGCCGAGTATTTATCCCGGCTGGCGACGCGCATCACCAGTCTGGCCTCGGTCGCCTTGAAGGGCAATGCCTACCACTTTGACGAAAAGCTGTTTTCGGTCAAGCCGCATCCCGGACAAAACCGCGTCGCCGAGCGGATACGCGCGGATTTACAGTTGCGGCGCAGTGCGCCGCGCCACGACACCCGCTTGCAGGATCGCTATTCGTTGCGCTGCGCGCCGCATATCATCGGCGTTCTGGAAGATTCATTGCCGTGGCTTAGGCAGTTTATCGAAACCGAATTAAACAGCGCCAACGACAACCCGATCATCGATGCCGAAGGCGAACATGTCCTGCATGGCGGCCATTTTTACGGCGGCCATATCGCCTTTGCTATGGACAGCTTGAAAACCGCCGTAGCCAATCTGGCCGATTTAATGGACCGGCAAATGGCGCAGTTGATGGACCCCAAATTCAATAACGGCCTGCCGGCCAACCTTTCCGGCGCGACTGGCGAACAAGCTTTATTGAGCCACGGCTTCAAAGCCTTGCAAATAGCCGTGTCCGCCTGGACCGCGGAGGCGCTTAAACTGACCATGCCTGCCAGCGTGTTTTCCCGTTCCACCGAATGCCATAACCAGGATAAAGTCAGCATGGGCACGATAGCCGCACGGGATTGCATCCGTATTCTGGAGTTGACCGAGCAGGTTGCGGTGGCTGTATTGCTTGCGGTTGTTCAGGGCGTTGAGTTGCGGGGCAATGTCGATGCGTTAAGCCCGGCGTTGCAAAAGACTGTTGAGCAACTGCGCGAGCATAGTCCGTTTTTGACTGCCGACCGGGCGTTAGAGCCGGAGTTGCGGCTGTGTCTGGAGTTAATACACAAACAATATTGGGATTTGTCCGGCTAACGCTGACCATATGCTGCATGGAAACGATTTCGGTAAGAGCTGGACTGTATTCGTCAGAACTCGATAAAATGAGAATATATGGATGAGTCTGCGCTGGAGATTACACGGCGCTTGCGAGTTGTTTTCCGTTGATAAATATTTTCGCCGCTTAGCGGTTGAATTGTATGTTTAATACTGTTCTGTTCCAGAGCTGAGTTAAGCCTCAATTTCATCTGTAATAAAACCGTTATTGATTATTAAAACTTAAAGTTAGCATCGGGAGTATAGGTATATATTAATTGTCCCCAAAGATGCCCTGATTAGTAAGCTGCTTCAGCTAGCGCCGTCATACCGGCATGGATGCCGGCATCCAGTCACATGGATGTGAAAGTAATGCCTAAATCGGATACGGGCGTCATGGATAGTCACCCTCCCTGGCTCTAGATTCCGGCATCCCTGCCGGAATGACGGAGTTTTTTGCGTTAGCTGAAGCAGCTTTAATAATCAGGAAAGATTTTGCACGTTTTTCATTGGAAGTTTGGCGAAACTTTTGTGGGCGGTAGAGACGCGGTTTACCGCGTTTTTTGAGGGTGCTCCGTATAATCCTAAGCGAGTTCAGACGCGATAAATCGCGTCTCTACAGGTTAGACCAATTGGGAATTCCGGGTTTCCAATTGATGTGAGAACTTCCTTCGTTTAATTATGTGAACATGCATAAATTAATGTATACCCAAAGGGCATAAGTTTCGTTTGAGCAGACGAGCTGCTCAACTCAGCTTTAAGCCATTACCACGAAGAGCATGAAGGACATGAAGAGTTAAATCCTTCATGCTCTTCATGGTTTAAAAATAAAACTTGCTCAAGTTACATGCACGTTCCTAACTATTCTCATCCCTTTGAAAAAATATAATGATTCAACCAAGCTCAAATTCAATTGCTACGTCTCTGCCGCTCTACAATTTTGCCGGCGGTGTTGGACTTTTACCGCCGAAAGTTATTTCCGAAGCCCAACAAGCAATTTTGGAAGTGCCGGGAACAGGCATATCCGCCTTGGTGATTAATCATCGCTCTCAGCTTTGCCGGGATATTCTGGATGAGACCGAGAAAAATATAAGAACGCTATTGAACGTTCCCGACAACTATCGCATCCTTTTTCTACAGGGGGGCGCAAGCCTGCAATTCTCCATGATTCCTATGAATCTGTGGGCGAATAAAAGTCAACCTGTCGATTACATCGTTTCCGGTTATTGGAGCACCAAAGCCATTAAGGAAGCTGAAATAGAAGGAAAAAATGTCAATATAATCTGGAATGGGAAAGCGCAAAAATTTGTCAGAGTTCCCAGCCGGCATGAATATAAAATCGATCCCGATGCCGCCTATGTTCATTATTGTTCTAACGAAACGGTCGAAGGGTTGCAGTTTGCAGAACCGTTAGAAACCGGGGATGTGCCCCTGGTCTGCGATATGTCGTCGGATTTCCTCGCCAAGCCTATCGACATTGGCAAGTACGGCCTGGTCTATGCCCATGCTCAAAAAAATATCGGCGCGGCGGGAGTGACAGTCGTTATTATCCGGGATGATTTGTTGGAATGTATTCCTGACAATATTCCCACTGTCCTCGACTATCGGCCCCATGTCGAAATGAAGTCCATCTACAATACCCCGCCGGTTTTTGCGATTTATGTCGTGCTATTGGTTACCCGCTGGTTGCTGAATGACATAGGCAGCTTGGCGAATATGGCCGGGCAAAGCCAACGTAAAGCGGCCCTGCTTTATAACCTTATCGATCAGTCTGAAGGCTTTTATCGGGGACATGCCCAGGTTGATAGCCGATCGCTTATTAATGTGGTTTTTAATCTTGCTACGCCTGATTTAGAAAGCCGGTTTATAGAAACCGCCAGGCAATTGGGCATTATCGGCTTGGAAGGACACCGCTCGCTGGGAGGAATCCGCGCCTCTTTGTATAACTCGATGCCTGTCGAAGGCGCTCAGTATCTGCAAAACTTCATGATGGAGTTTCAAGAAAAATTCAAAAATTATCAATAGTAGTTGATACGGCCTCATTAATTCAGCTCCATTTTGCCCTGCTAACTGGGCCGCCAATATTCATATCTAAACTTGGAACATCAGCATGTCTTTAACCGATGAATACCTCGAAAAACCCTGGAATCGCGATGCCGTCACCCATTTTTTGAGCATGTCTCGCCGCGATCTCGCATATGCCTTTAGCGTGTTCGATGTGACCGATACCTTTGAGCGTATCAGCAGCTGTCAACGCGAGCTGGGCATCGCTATTTCCCTGCATGGCGTTGCCATTTATTGCTTGGCGCAAGCCGCCGCGCTGCATCCCGATACCTTGACCTACCGTTACCGCAATCGTCTGATAACGTTTAAGAATGCAGACGTGACCACCACCATGCTGAAGAGGCTGCCGGACGGTAGCCGCCATCTGGCGCTGTATACTTTCCGCGGCGCGCAACATAAAAGCATGGCGCAAATTCAATGGGAACTGCGCACTGCGATGCGGACACCGTTGCTGGAACGTCCTCCCATCCCAGGGCGATTAGGGCGATTGACCCGGCGGTTTTTATATTGGCGGATGCAGCATAATCCTTTTTTGTTCAACAAGTATTTGGGTAATCTAATTGTGACGACTACTCAAAGCCAAGGACTGAATAAACCTTTTTATGCGATGGCGCCAAGCCCTTACACATTAAGTTTGCTTCTGGGCTCGGTTACCGAGGAGACTCGCTTGAACGCACAAAATCAGCCTGTCGTTCGTAAACTGTTGCATATCAGCGGCGCTTCCGATCACGCGATCATCGACGGTCATCCGGTATCGCGTTTTACCCTGACGTTGGCGAAACTGTTTGAATCGGCGGCCGGTTTGGACGCAGATTTTGTTGCACAAATGCAGCGCTATCTTGCCGGAGAAAGTCATGAATAAGACTTTCATCGATGTACTGCGCAGTCAGGCCGACAATTTGGCGGAACATACGGCCTACCGATTTCTGGTGCAGGGCACAACGGACGGAGCGATTGAGAGCATCAGCTACGCAGCATTGCTGCAACGTGCAAAAGCCATTGCCGCGATGCTGACTGAGCAAGGCGCTCGCGGCGAGCGCGTGTTGCTGCCTTATCCGTCCGGACTTAGCTTTATTGAAGCCTTTTTTGGTGTGTTATTCGCAGGCGCCACCCCGGTGCAGGTGCAAACGGCCAAAGCGGGCGAGCAACAAGCGTTTTTAGCCCGACTTCAGCGTATCGCCGAAAATGCCGAGGCGCGTTTTGTTGTTACCGACACCGCGGGCATGCCGCAAGCGGCCGGATTGCCGCAGTTGCAATGGATCAATAGCGATTTGATACCCTTGACGCTGGCTGAAAGCTGGCGCGATCCTAATATCAACGCCCAGGATAGCGCTTTTTTGCAATACACCTCCGGTTCTACACGCTTGCCGCGCGGCGTAAAAGTCAGCCACGCCAATCTTATCGCCAACTGCGAGGCGATTGCCAAAGCCGGTTTTGGTCACGGACTGGATGCGCTGAGCGTCAATTGGATGCCGCATTATCACGATATGGGGCTGGTAGGCGGCTTGTTGTGTCCGCTTTTTTCCAGTGTCACGTCGGTATTAATGTCGCCGCAAAGCTTTTTGCGCCAGCCTTCGCGCTGGTTGCAGGCTGTCAGCCATTTCCAGGCTACCAGCAGCGGCGGGGCTAATTTTGCTTATGCCCTGGCAGTTCAGCGCAGCACCGAAGATGAGCGCAGCAAGCTTGATCTTCGCAGTTGGGAAGTTGCTTATTGCGGCGCGGAACCGATTCGCCCCGCGGTACTGGAACAGTTTGCCGATGCGTTTGCCGATGCCGGTTTCAATAAAAGAGCTTTTTTGCCTTGCTATGGCATGGCGGAAACGACCTTGTTCGTTACCGGAAGAAAAGAGCTTGCCACTCTGTCGGTCAATCGCAAAGCACTGGCGGAGCACCGCGTAGAGCCGGATGACAGCGAAGATGCGCAAGCCCTGGTCAGTTGCGGCCGGACATTCGATGCCACGCAAGTGCGCATTGTCGATCCTGCCGCTGTTCAGGAACTACCCGACGGGCAAGTGGGCGAGCTGTGGATTAAAGGGCCGGGCGTCGCTTCCGGCTATTTTCAGCATGAAGAAAACGATAATCCTTTTAACGCCGCGCTGAACGGCGAAAGCGGTTTTTTGCGCAGCGGCGATCTAGGCTTTTGGCATGCAGGCGAGCTTTATATTTGCGGCCGGGTTAAGGATTTAATCATTATTCGCGGCCAAAACAGCTACCCGCAGGACATTGAAGCAACGGTGGAAGCTGTGGATGCTTTGGTTATGTCGGGCAGCGTCGCGGCTTTTCCGGTGCAAACCGACGGCATGGAAAGTTTTGCCGTCGTTGTCGGCGTACGCAATAACAAGCTAGATGCGCAAGACCTGCAAACCTTGGCAGGACGGATTAAAGCGGCCATCGTTGAAAGCCACGAGCTTGAATCTTATGCCGTCGTATTGGTGCGCTCGGGAGAAATCCCCAAAACCAGCAGCGGCAAAATTCGCCGCTCGACCTGCGCCGCGATGTGGCGACAAGGCGAGTTTACCCGGCTGGTTCAATTAGGAGGCGCAGCCGCCGAACATGCGTTGTATCCGAATATTGCCGGGGCCTTAACCAAACTGGACAAGCGCAACACGAACTATCGCTTCGACCTGGAACAAGACATAGATTGGCTCAGGACTCATGAAAAAGGACGCTACTTTCCCGATTCTTTTCTTGTTAATACGGGCGTCGATCTGGCGCTGTTAAAAACGCATCCCGAAGCCTTTGCCTTCTATGAGTGGGCTTTGGCCCTGATCATCTGTAGGCGTTTCGTTGTTCTGGAAGAAGCGGTGCTGGTCTGGGGCGCGCAAATTCGCGATGTTGATGCCGAAACCCGCAGCCTGGAATTACTGGAGATCGAGGAAGCGAAACATATTGAGTTGTTCCGCCGCTATACGGAAATTCTCGCCGCGCTGCACCCCCACGAAGCAAAGGAACTGCAAACCGTTCGTTACGTAACGCTCCAGGCATTTATAGACTGGATGTTAAATGCGCATAACTTTCAAAGCACAACCGAGCATCACTATATGGTGTGGCTGGGCATTTTGTTTTTTGAAGAGTACACGGTATGGATAGACGAGATATTAAAAGAACTTGGCAGCGACGTGCAGCCGTCTTGGAAACAGGCTCACGCCTGCCACCGCCGTGAAGAAGTCCAGCATGTCCTGACCGACTATGCTTATATTCAGGCGCTTGGCACCAGCCATGAGCAACGCCGTCTTTGGTCGGAGAATTTTTTCAGTGAAAATATCAGTGCCTTATCGCAGGAATGCCATGAGCTTATTGCGCTGACGCAGACGCGTTTTCCGGAGATTCAACAACCGTTAGCGATGCCTGTAGCTGGCAACGCGCTGGCATTCCTGCGCGATCGCGTGTTTGCGCGAACCCGTTTGGTCGCGCCGTTTGCGGCGTTTTTGGCCGGTTTCGAAGATTCAGAGATTGCTCCCTGCGCTTGCCCGGTGTCCGATCCGGAACAATTCAGCGCGTGGCTGCTCAATACCCTGGCGGGATTATTGCGGGAAGATGCGCTAAAAATTCCCGGCGATGCAAGTTTCAGCCAACTTGGCCTGGATTCTTTGGGGCATTTCAGATTGGCATCGGCCCTGGAAAAACAGCTCGGCTACTCAGTCCCAAGTAATATCGCCCATAGTTACTCAAGCATCGACGCGCTAGTGAGTTACTTTACGGCGCGTAATGAGGCGGTTGTGCCTGTTATCCGGGAACCCGGTTCTATCTGTTTAACGCCCGGTCTGTTCGATAGCGAAATACCGGCCAGTGCCGCACAACAACAATTTCTGGCTTACGGATCAAATGCCGCCCAACCGTTTCATCTGCACTTGATTATCCGGCTTGAGGGCACTATTGACCGTCCTGCTTTGGAACAGGCCGTTTTCGATGCCGTTGTCCGCCATGAAAACCTGCGCACCGCGTTTCATCCCGGTAAAGACGGCTTTGTACTGAGCATTGCCGAAGCGGAGTCGCTAGCGATAGACATTGAAAATGTGCAAATAACGGGCAACGATTTTATGGCTGGAGTCTATGCCCAAATCGGGCGCTGGAATGAACGGCTTTTCGATTTGCAAAATCCGCCCTTATGGCGGCTGGCTTTAATGCAGGGTGAACACAGCGGCGACTGCGTTTTGGTTTGGCTGATGCACCACCTGATTACCGACGGCTGGTCAAACGATATTGTGCGTAACGAAGTGCTGGAAAGCTACCAAGCGTTACGCGCCAACCGGCAAATCGAACGGCCCGCACTAGTCCTGCAATACAGCGATATTTGCCGCAGGGAGGCTGAATTTTTACGCACGCCCGAAGCCCGCCGACGTCTTGACTGGTGGCATAACCAGCCGGTAACAAAGGCCGCCTGCCTCAATCCCGATCAGGCGGCAGGCCAAAGACAGCGGGTCGTAAACCGTCATCTTTCGCTCGGCTTTAAGCAAGCTTTGCAGGAGGCCGCCAAATTTCACCAGACCGCCTTGGGTACATTGCTGCTGACAACGTTTTCCTGCATGGTGGGCGACCGTGACGGCGACGGCTACGTTGTTTTCCGTTTCCATAATCGCAACACCGATGCCGAAAGGCAACTGGCCGGTTTTATGGTTGACGGCTTGCTAGTGCCCAGACAGACGCAAGCCGGTGATTTTGCAAATTCGGTTAAACACACGCAAGCGGCTTTTAACGCGGCCTTGGAATATTACCTGCCGTTGCAGTATTTAACCGGCGAGTTAATGGGAAGGGATTTTCTGCAACAAAAAAGAAGCCTCGGGCCTAATCTAAACTTCATCCCCTTTACCGAACAGACCGCAAATTGGCAAGACATAGAAGCGCAAACAATGGCTGAACTGTCGCATGTAGCGCCCTGGTACCGGACGGTATTATTTATATGGCTGGTGCGTGACGGCATCGGCTTAAGCCTGAGTTTCGATGCGGATGAAGGACGGGCTGTCGGCGAGCAACTGTTGGATGAGTTTACCGCCCGGCTACAAACCGTTTGCGAACTTATAACGGAATAAAGACAGGAGTCTTGACGGGACAATGCAACGGCAATGACGACGCTATCGACTTGGCCAAGCTCAAGAATAAAGAGCGTCTGGCAACTGGCCTGGAGGATGCTGGTACATAACCGGCCGCGGCTGATATTTACGATCATCGGCGTTAGCGCTGCGTTTTTTCTGGCGTCCGCGCAATTCGGTTTATTGGTCGGCTGGACCAATACCACGAGCGCATTGATAAAACATGCTCAAGTGGACTTGTGGCTGATGTCGGAAAATACCCGCGCCCTGGATTTCGGCACTCCGATCCCCAGGCAAATGATTTACCGGGCGCGCAGCACGCCGGAAGTGTCTTGGGCGCAGGGGCTCATGGTTTCGTGGAATTCCTGGGTTCGTCCCGACGGCTCGAGTGTTTCCGTACAACTGTTTGGCTTGGACAAAGATAAAGTCGGCGGCCCTTGGCAGATGCAGGAAGGCGATTTACGCATCATCGATAATCCGCAAACCGCTGTGGTCGATGAACTGTATCGGGATCTGCTGCAAATCCACGCACGAGGCGATACCGTGCAGATGCGCAATTCACGCGTAATAATCGGCGGTTTTTCCAAAGGAGTGCGCTCCTTTGCCAGTACGCCGCATGTGTTCATGTCCCTTAAACATGCCTTACTTTACGATCAACGCCACCGCGACGATGAAATCACTTATGTGCTGATTCGCTGCCGACAAGGAGCCGACGTAAAAGCCGTGCAAGCTAATATGCGTCAGCTGATCAAGCATGTTGACGTCTTGACCAGC
>Ga0208885_100750_pt1 | contig 10392 bp, 8 predicted proteins | sample LakWasMe74_LOW10_2_FD_183902 | JGI IMG/M metagenome (GOLD analysis project Ga0208885, IMG submission 183902) | Freshwater sediment methanotrophic microbial communities from Lake Washington under simulated oxygen tension - Sediment Metagenome... | ecosystem: Environmental > Aquatic > Freshwater >...
TTCGTCACTGAAAAGCAGTAATACCGGGCTCCGCGGGCTTAGGCGAGGTAAAAAAGAGCGAATGTTTTATTTACTGATGTTACGCATTGTCCGCGAAAAGCACGAAAGGCACGAAAAAAAACATCCGCTGTAGATTTCTCGCTGACGGCGTCATACCCGGCATGCATTCACAGACTCCCAAGACAAGCTCCTTACGTCATACAGCCAGGTCTGTGGGATGCCGGAACCCAGGCACAGGGAGGTGAAACCGCTGGAAGCATCGTCCTTTTATGGTTTCGGGAAGTTATTGCCGGCCCAATTCTTAAACCGCGAAACAGTCTGCGGTAGCCACAAATTATTACCTGATTATAAAGATGCTTCAGCTAACTGATGTTACGCAGGCTCATAATAAAAAGCGTAGTCCACGAAAAACACGAAAATAGTTACGCTGGTTCCCAAGCTCCCGCTTGGGAACCCAGTGAGCAAAGCTCCAGCTTTGCGAGCCGGGAAGCTAGAGCTTCCCGTACTGAATTCCCAAGCAGGAGCTTGGGAACTAGCGCAACATACGGCTCTCTATTTTTCGTGCCTTTCGTGCTTTTCGTGGACAATGCGTAACATCAGTTACTAATCAGGAATTATTAACAATCGCAGATTGTTAATAATATGTGTCCACTCTGTATACAAAATCATCCATTGATTAGAGAAGGCTTTCAGTCTAATTTCATCCGACACCTATGAGCGGCGGTGGCGTCTATCCCATCGATTAGGTATATTATGCGGTATTCGCTTTTAAACCTTTTTTGAACGAAAAAATCCTATGCGAGTCCAATTTTTGAAATGTTTCTGGCTATTTAGTGAGCTTTAACGTAACGGCTTATTGGCGATAGAAACGCGCCTGTTTTTAAAAGGCGCGGCTAAAAACAACTTCGCTATGCGTAACAAAACCAACAGCTTTTATTTAATTTTGCTTGTCGTTTAAGGAAAAAAATGTCGCTTTGCTCAAAATGTATTCAGGTCGTATTGGTCTTCCTTTTTTCTTCTCTAGCCATGGCAGCTGAGCAGGCAGACGCCATTAGTCAAGCGCAGCCGTTGGATTTGACGCAGCATTGGGCCGGTTATCTGGCGTTGACAGTTTTTGCCGTTGCTTACATCCTTGCCATGACCGAGGAAGTGACTGAGTTAAAAAAATCCAAACCGATGGTGTTTGCGGCAAGTCTTATCTGGATCTTTATTGCCGTTTTTTATACTAAGGGCGGCATGAACGAACAAGCCGGCGTTGCGTTTCGCGCTACGCTTGAAAGTTATGGCGAATTGTTTTTGTTCATCATGGTCTCGATGACTTATTTGAATGCGATGGAAGATCGAGGCGTATTCGACAGTCTGCGAGTCTGGCTATTGAGTAAGAACTTCAGCTATCGGCAATTATTTTGGATTACCGGTTTTCAGGCGTTCTTTATTTCCTCCGGATGCAACAACCTGACTACCGCCTTGCTGATGGGGTCGGTTATTCTGGCGATGGGCAAAGGGTGTCCGCGCTTTGTGACCTTATCCTGCATCAATGTTGTCGTTGCCTCCAATGCTGGCGGTTCATTCAGTCCCTTTGGCGACATTACCACCTTGTTGGTATGGCAAAAAGGCGTAGTGCCTTTTGGCGATTTCTTCTCCCTGTTGATTCCGGCCATCGTCAATTTCACAATACCTGCGGCCATCATGCATTTTTTTATTCCGCAACAAAGACCCGCGGCGGTCATGGAAGCCCAGGATATGCAGCGGGGCGCCTGGATAATCATCTTGTTGTTCGTATTGACCATCATTACCTCGGCTTGTTTCGAAAACTTTCTGGGCCTGCCGCCTGCTGCCGGTATGATGATGGGCTTAACCTACTTAAAGTTTTTCAGCTATTACCTGCAAAAAACCCGAGACGCTCATTCAACATTAATAGCCGTGGATTTGACCGATGTTAAAACCGATCATTTTGCGCCGATGAAATACATGAACAATCCGAAAGCAGAGGCAAATCAACAACTGGCCGAGGAGCAGCCTTTTGACATTTTCCAGAAAGTCGCCAACCTGGAATGGGATACCTTGCTGTTTTTTTACGGTGTCATGGTCGGTGTCGGCGGTTTGAGTTTTATTGGCTATATGGAAGTGGCATCCCGTCACCTATACGGCAGCATCGATCCGACTGTAGCCAACATTCTGGTAGGCATCGCCTCGGCGTTCGTGGATAACGGCACTATTATGCTGTCGGTACTGACCATGGCGCCGGATATTTCCGAAGGCCAGTGGCTGTTGGTTACATTGACCGCCGGCGTGGGCGGCAGCATGTTGGCGGTCGGTTCCGCAGCGGGCGTGGGCTTGATGGGGCAGGCCAAAGGCATTTATACCTTCACCAGTCATTTGAAATGGACGCCGGTCATCGTGTTGGGCTACTTCGGCAGCATCGCGGCCCACTTTCTTATCAATGGCCGCTATTTCTAGGCGGTTAATAATCCTGTCTTCGCCACCATTCGAATAATGGCGTTGAACAGAAAGTGCATGTCGAGATTCATTGCACGCTGATTTTTCAAATTCAATAGTTAATTTATGTCGTCAAGTTCGCAGGACTCTTCTAAACAACAGGTAACCGTTTTGGCGCTGAGCGCAATCGGCGTCGTATTCGGCGATATTGGCACCAGTCCCTTATATGCGGTTAAGGAAGTCTTCGGTAGTCATTTACCGATTGATAAGGTCCATGTGTTGGGCGTGCTATCGCTGATTTTTTGGGCATTGACGCTGGTTGTAGCCACCAAGTATGCAACGTTTATTATGCGCGCTAATAATAAAGGCGAAGGCGGCATCATGGCGCTAATGGCTTTAGCGTTGCAAAGCGCCAACAATAATCCGAAAAAAGCGCGCTTCATTGTTACCATTGGTTTGCTCGGCGCCGCTTTGTTTTACGGCGACAGTATTATTACTCCGGCAATATCGGTCTTAAGCGCAGTCGAAGGCTTGCAAATCATTGCGCCTTCTTTAAGCCATTATGTATTGCCTATTGCTATTTCGGTGCTTGCCGCTCTTTTCATTGTGCAGGCTAAGGGTACCGGAGCGGTCGGGAAAATGTTTTCGCCCATCATGTGTCTTTGGTTTATTTCTTTGGGCATTCTTGGCTTAAATAATATTATCGACGCGCCCGCTGTACTGGCCGCAGTTAATCCGTATTACGCGATTCATTTGTTGCTTGAATTAGGCTGGCACGGTTTTTTAATTATGGGCGCGGTGGTTTTGGCAATAACCGGCGCTGAGGCGTTGTATGCCGATATGGGGCATTTCGGTTTGAAGCCTATCCGCTATGCCTGGTTCAGCTTTGTTTTTCCTGCCTTATTACTGAACTATTTCGGACAGGGTGCGTTACTGCTTGATCACCCCGAGGCGGTGAAAAATCCATTCTATTTGATGGCGCCGATCTGGGCGATGTATCCGCTGTTAATTTTGTCGACACTGGCGTCGGTTATTGCTTCCCAAGCGGTAATATCCGGTGCATTCTCGGTTACAAGGCAAGCCATTCAGCTTGGCTACTGTCCGCGGATGAATATTTCGCATACTTCGGGCCGGGAAGTAGGCCAAGTGTATATCCCTGCGATCAATTGGCTATTGATGGTGTCGGTATTCGTCGTGGTGTTGAGTTTCGAGTCTTCTTCGGCATTGGCCTCCGCTTATGGCATTGCCGTTACCGGGACCATGATTGTCGATACTGTTTTGGCATTTATCGTTATTAAAGGGATTTGGCAATGGAAAAAATCGGCCAGTGCCATTTTTTTAACGACTTTCCTAACCGTGGATTTTCTGTTTCTTTCTTCTAACAGTCTGAAAATACCGACCGGAGGCTGGTTGCCTTTGGTTATCGGGCTTGTGCTGTTTTTGATGATGACGACATGGATTCAAGGTCGTGCCTTGTTGGCGGAATATATGGATGAGCGGCGCATGCTGTTTGAGGATCTGGAGGATAAGATAAGCAGTCATCAGGCGGTAACCGTTAAAGGGGCGGCTGTTTACCTGGCTAAAAGCTTACATGGCGTACCGCAGGTATTTTTACACAATTTCGAACATAACCATGTGTTGCACGAACAGATCATGGTGTTAACCATTGTCACTAAAGATGAGCCGTACGTTGATGTGGCGCACCGGATTAAAATTCGCTCATTCGGCAGGGATAACAATTTTTATCGAGTCAAACTGTATTATGGTTTTATGCAAAATCCTGATGTCAGACAAGCTTTAGAGCTGTGCGCCCAAGAAGGATTAAGCATCGACTTTGGGCAGACGTCGTTTTTTATCGGGAGTGAAAGGGTCTCTTTTAGGAAAAAAAGCTCCATGCCCAAATGGCGCAGACCCTTATTTAGGTTTTTATTCCACAATGCCTCAAGCGCGATTGAGTTTTTCAAAATTCCCGTTGAGCGCGTCATCGAGCTGGGTATCCGTATCGAACTTTAGCGGATGAATTGATTTTCCTTAATTCAATCGCTATTGGAGTCTATCCGGGGATTCTGTTTTCACAAAAATCCGTTTTTCAGGCGGCTAATAATAAGTCTTCGCTTACGTCGCTACTGCGTTCAAATTTTCGTCTTCATACAAGCGTGTTTTCTTCCAGCCGGCAAATTTGTTGTCATAAAATTCAAGATCATTATCGATTGAAAATTCATAACAGCTTCTGAACAGTTTAGCGGTACGGAATGCATGCAATTCATCATCCGCCGTTACTTTATCGACATTGCCGACCTGAAAGGTTTTGTTTCTGGATTTGCAATTGCTGACCCAAAAAACGGTATAGCAAAGATAGCTTTTATCTTTGCGGTGATCGTACTTGATAGTCCTGGACACGCCGGTGACGCCGGTGGTGGTTTTATTTTTAGGCGGCTTAAGAAAGCGTGTCTTGCTGCCTTTTAAAACGGTCAGCATCTGATCGCGCCAGGTGATTGCGGCTTTCAACGATTTGCCTTTGTTGCCCCACAATTTATGTGAAAAATAGCGGCTGCTTTCTTTGCCGCGCCTTACGATGCGTACTTGAAAACCGAAGACATCGGGTTCGGTAATATGTTTATTTTTTGCCATGATAGAATTCCATCAAACGAATGAACTAAGTGAATTTAACAGCCAAGTTAGGGCGACAGGCCTTAAAAAAACCCCAGGAGAGCAAATTCCTGACTCTATTGTAAGCTATTGATGACAAATTATGGCTAAAATTAAAATTAAAGCAAGCTAAAAATCACAACAATTTAGACAAATCCCTACTAATCTAGTGTACAATTTGACCAATCCACTGCTTCAGTGGCTAACACTAAAGTTAACAGTCTTTTGTTTTTTCACTATTTATTTGGAGATGATCAATGAGCGTATTAGTCGGTAAACAAGCACCTGATTTTACAGTTCCTGCGGTTCTGGGCGATGGTCAAATAGTTGATTCATTTAGTTTTTCTGAGGCTACTAGCGGAAAATATGCGGTAGTATTTTTCTACCCGCTAGACTTCACTTTTGTTTGTCCAAGCGAGTTGATCGCTTTAGATCACCGTATGGATGCATTCAAAAGCCGTAATGTCGAAGTGATTGCCGTATCTATAGATTCTCATTTCACTCATAACGCATGGCGTAATACACCCGTCAATAAAGGCGGTATAGGCCCTGTCCGTTATACAATGGCAGCGGATATATCTCACTCTATTTGCAAAGATTATGATGTTGAAGCGGATGCTCCGGCGGTGGCTTACCGCGGTACATTCCTGATCGATCGTACCGGCAAAGTCCGTCATCAGGTTGTTAACGATCTGCCTTTAGGCCGCGACATGGATGAACTGTTGCGTATGATCGATGCCTTGCAATTCCACGAAGAGCATGGCGAAGTATGTCCTGCAGGCTGGCATAAAGGCGATTCAGGCATGAATGCAAATCCTGCCGGTGTTGCAGAATACCTGGATAAAAATGCCGATAAGCTGTAAGTAACGGCTGATTAGGGTGTCGGCCTAACAACCCCGGTCGGCGCAACAAAAAAAGGCTTGGACATTGACTGTTCAAGCCTTTTTTATTGCCGGGAAGGGGCGTTGACCTGGAAAATGCATGGGGTTAGGTTGATAAAAAATCCCTGTCATCAGTGGTCTATTATCCGTGTACTTACAATTTCGCTATTCCGGTTTGCTCTGTGCAATATCTTGCGGTTCATCCAGAAACTTTCGGTAATTAATTGAAACTTTAAGTCCCGCAAAGCGCCCGGCCATTCTAACCAGCTCTTGGGTCTTTTTATCAAAGCTGATTTTAACCTCGTTTAAGGCGCGGTCCTCGTACCCTTCTTCTATATGATGGGTTTCCAGCAGAAAACGGTAAATATAGACTTCCTGCTCTCCTTCATCCTTAATTTCAAACGGTTCTCCGAGCTGTGCCAGAATGGCCGGTTTTTTGGGTAAGTCATCGGAAATTTTTTCCAGTAATGCCGAGTTGGCTTTGAGCTGTTGCTTGTCTTTATCGATTTCGGCGCCGCCTATAGAGCGTAAGGAAACCTCTAAAAACTTGGGCGGGGCGATCGCTAAAAAAAGTGAAGAAAACGACCAGGCAATCAAGCGATTTTCGGCATTAAAGTTTAAATCCGAATAAAACTTCACTTCCGGCTTGATTAGCTTATTATTGCCGTCAACCTTGCGAAACCAGTATCGCCAGCGTCTGCCTTCCGGGGTTGGATCGTCCTGGCTGGCATAAAGCTTGGATAGGGAAACGAAATCCTTGCTGTAAAGAATGGGATCTTTGAAGCGCAAGGTGAATTCATCATTGGCCGAGACGGAAAAGTGCCGGTCGAATTCATCCATCTGCAAGTAGACTTGATAAGCTCGAATCCAGTGCATGCAGCCGGGTAATGAAGCGGTCAGGGCCAGTAAAAAAACAATGCGAAGGCTTCGTTTGATGAGTCCGGTTTTCATAGGAATGAGTAATTAATGCCGGGTGTCGGAATTTGCAGCGCTATTCTTCTGAGACAGGATATTTTCCACGTCAACTTTATCAAAGCAGTAGTGTTCGCTACAGAATTCGCAGTTGACTTCAATAATATCGCGTTCCTTCAGAATATCTTCCAGTTCGGCTCTCCCCATAGCGAATAATGTTTTTTCGATGTTTGTCCGCGAACAGGCGCAGCTGAATTCAACCGGTTCAGCGTCAAATAGCCTGACTTTTTCTTGGTTGAATAATCGATACAAGAGCTGTTCGCAATCCAATTCGAACAGTTCCTGCTCGGTTACGGTGTTTGCCAGTATTTCGATATGCTCCCAATCGGTTTCATAATTTTCCTGGGCCGGCAGTTCCTGTAATAATAATCCTACGGCATGAGAGGCGTTGGCAAACAGCCACAAGCGGGTTTTAAGTTGCTCGGACTGTTCAAAATAGGTCTGCAAAACGGCAGCTAAATTGTTGCCTTGAAGCGGAACGATGCCCTGATAAGGCGCGCCGCTTTCCGATTCTATGGTTAACACCAGTCGCCCTTGGCCGAACATCGCTTCTAACGGTCCGGCGCTGATATTTTCCTTGCCTCTTACCAGACCTCTTATTTTTCGCTGATCCGTCGCCTGTGCAACCAGGGTTTTTATATCGCCGTCGCCTTGGGCCTGAAGGATCATCGAACCTTTGAACTTGACGGTAGCCGACAGCATAACTACGGCCGCCAGCGCTTGCCCCAACTGCTGTTGCACGATTTCAGAACCGCGCTGATGACGTTTTGCCGCTTGCCAGCTGTTGGATAATTTGACCCATTCCCCGCGAACGCCCAGCTCTTCAAATAAAAAACGGCGTAATAAATCTTGCTCTATCATGTTTTTCCAGTTAAAAGTCATACATTTTACGGCATTAGGATCATGAATCCTTGCCCAAACAGTCTTACAAAAATACCACAAGCCATGATTTTTTCATCAAAAAAACTTACCTTGCCTAGTTCCAAAGAAGCATTACCGGGTCGAAGCGCCCCTATGGTTGTTACAAACAGACATTTTGTAACAGGCAACCCGATAGTTCCACCGTTTCCGGACGCGATGGCGCAGGCTTTGTTTGGAATGGGCTGTTTTTGGGGGGCGGAGCGGAAATTCTGGCAATATCCCGGGGTGTTCAGTACGGCAGTCGGATATACCGGCGGCTACACGCCTAATCCGACTTATGAGGAGTTATGTACCGGATTGACTGGGCATAATGAGGTTGTCAAAGTGGTTTACGATCCGGCAATTGTTCCATACCGTGAGTTGCTCCGGCTTTTTTGGGAATCCCATAATCCCACCCAAGGGATGAGGCAAGGCAATGACATCGGCACGCAATATAGATCCGGGATTTATACTTGTACCTCGCAACAACTCGATGAAGCGCTTGAATCAAAACAGTATTTTCAGCAGCAACTCGCTGAAGCAGGATTTAAACAAATAACTACCGAGATCATGCCGGCCAGTGAGTTTTATTATGCCGAAGATATGCACCAACAATATTTGGCCAAAAATCCTATGGGTTATTGCGGTTTAGGCGGGCTAGGCGTGGTTTTTGGCTAACGTTGGGATGCAAAAGACAAAAAAAAGGCGGTTTAAAAAAACCGCCTTGGAATATATTTAGGAAGAATATAACGCAACTTTTCAGCTATGGTGCTCTACAAGAGCCTTAAAAGTTAGGTTAATAATATCAATAAATAATGCAACACAAAATGTGACATATTGTCGCAGTTTAATTGTTGTTTAATTTTTAAATAAAATACCGATAATGTTCTTAAATATTTCCGGTTTTTTATTTAAGGAATAAACATGAAATAATTTGAATAACTCGCGCCGTAAGTGTGTAGCGGGAGTGCAGGCTATTGGCAGCTTGCTCAAGTTATTTCGTGCCCGTTCCTAAGTTAATTCTAATAACCATTGTTTTATAAAAATGCTCTCATACGCCGCCCCTAAGTCCGAGTTCTCTGCCCGACAAAACCTGAAATGGCTGTTTATTCTCAGAAACCTGATGATAGTCAGCGAGGTTATACTCATCGTTTTATCCGTATACGGCCTTAACATTCGCCTACCGGAGCAGCAGCTCTGGCTGGTGATAATGTCGATAGGCGTCGTTAATGTTTATACTTCGATGCGTTTGGAAACAGAAGAACCTGTTACTGAATTGGAAATTTTTTCTCAGTTAGTTATTGATGTTTTTGCTATTACGGCATTACTGTATCTGACCGGGGGGGCATCAAATCCCATTACCTGGGTATTTCTGTTACCCCTGATTATTACCGCCATCATGCTGCACCAATCTTATGCCTGGTACATGGTGATTTTAACCACGTCCATGTATACGGCATTAATGGCCTACAATATTCCTCTGCCGTCGATAGAGCCTCATATGCCCAATCCGGAAATGAAGTATTCCGATACGAAAAATTATGAGCTGTTACAGCAAGTTCATGCGATGAGCGACACTCACTATTTTAACCTGCATATTTTCGGCATGTGGTTCGGTTTTGTATTTAGCGCCGGTTTAGTCGCATTCTTTGTGGTTGAATTGGCTAAAACGCTCAAGGCGCAGGAGCGAAACCTGGCAGAAGCCAGGGAAAATGCGTTAAGAGACGAACGTGTTGTGGCATTAGGTACGTTGGCGGCCAGCGCTGCTCACGATATGGGAACGCCATTGGGTACTATTGCCATTGTGGCTCATGAGCTGGAGCAAGAATTCCCTGTTCACCGCTTTCCGGATTTGCACGAGAAATTATTGATCATGCAGCAACAGATTGACCGGTGCAAAACAGCGTTATCGGTGATGTCGGCCTCTGCCGGTGAAATGCGCGCCGAGTCAGGGAGCGCGATGCTGTTGGCTGATTATATTGATGAGGTAATCAATCAATGGCGCACTCACAAACCGGCGGCAAAACTCCGTTTTTTTATTAATCCTGAAGTCGCTATGCAGGCAAAAATCATTGCCGAGCTGACGCTGACGCACTCGATTATTAACATTTTAAATAATGCTGCGGAAGCGTCTCCGCCGGAAAAGGGTATAGAATTTCATGCGTCATGGGATTTAGATTACGCCGTTATTAAAATCAGGGATTTTGGCCCCGGCCTGCCGCCGGAATTAATCGATTTTGCCGGTAAGCAACCCGTTGTCAGCAAAAAACGCGGTTTAGGCGTGGGCTTATTCTTAGCCTATTCCACCATTAATCGCCTAGGCGGTAAAATTCATCTTTACAACAGCGAGTCGGGCGGAGCCTGCGTGGAAATCACCCTCCCTCTTTTAAATACAGAGAACAATAATGTCAACCCAGGAAATGGATAAACCACGGCTGTTGCTGGTGGATGATGACGAGACTTTTTGCAAGGTGCTAAAGGGCGCATTAGAAAAGAGAAATTATGAGGTATTGGTCGCTAACGATGTTAAAACCGGCATAGCATTTGCCGA
>Ga0208885_100780_pt1 | contig 10007 bp, 8 predicted proteins | sample LakWasMe74_LOW10_2_FD_183902 | JGI IMG/M metagenome (GOLD analysis project Ga0208885, IMG submission 183902) | Freshwater sediment methanotrophic microbial communities from Lake Washington under simulated oxygen tension - Sediment Metagenome... | ecosystem: Environmental > Aquatic > Freshwater >...
CTTCTTAGGGCGTCAGCAAGATCAATTGCCTCGTCTTTACGTATGACGCCGATTACGACAATTTTCCTTTGCTCGGCACTATCAACCTTGCCAATCGTCCCTTGGTAATACCCCAATGAAAGGCTGTACAGTGGATTCGACGCGATGATGTTATTCTTTATCCATAACTGTAATTGGTCTGCTCGCCGAGCAGCCCTTTCAGCTTCTTCAATTGGATTCTGCTCGACACCTTCACTCGACGCTGCTCCAACCGCAATGACATCGGAATATTTTGCGATCACCCCGGATATGCCGGGTGAAAGAAGATGCTCATTGATGTTCGCATCTTCACCGTTCCGTTGCACGTTTTTGTCACTCTCGAAAGCCCAAGAAAAGTCGTTCGAAAGTACCACAGTTTCAATGGCTGCCGTGTAGCCATTTGAATCCTTGATTTCTCTAGGAGAACTACGCTCCCAATTTTCAACGCGTACGACAACATTCACCGGTTGAGATAAAGAAGCGGGCAGTTGGGGTGACGTTGGCATCTCAGCTTTCTGTAGATAGATAAGTGCGTATAGCACCATCGCTATGCCAACCATGAAAACTCCAAATCCAAGCAGCGTTAAATTGTAAATTGGTTTCAAGATTTCCATTAATTCAGTCTCAGTTTGCAGAAAAGGGGGCGTAAAGGGTGATGCCTAGTAAATTATCTTCTAACCCAGTCGAGCAGATTGTGCTGCACTTACATTTTGGCTTCAAACCTTCTGGAAATTATTCAAAGAAGGCAGATGCAACAATGACACAGATTGAATATTGGTCTTCTCGCTGGCGTGTTGCACGTCAATCCCAACCAGCGCACCATTGCTATCAAAATCCAGCACTACGCCATCAGCAACTTCGGCGGAATCCACTGACGGCGCAATGGACAAATGAATGTATAGCGAATCGGTTTCTTTATCGTAGCTCGGCCTCACGGTTTAAATCTCCGGCCTGAGTGTCCTCAAAGCAATGCCCTAAACTGTTCAATCGAAAAACCGGCATCTTTCACAATACCGCCCATAGTGAACGCCTTGACGGGATTATGACGCGGGATGGTCAACAGCCGTTCCCCGTTACTCATGACAATGTGCTTACCTTGCCTGACTATCCGAAAACCGGTTTTTTCAAGAGCGCGTACTGCGTCAAGATGGTTAACCCCTGGAAGTTTCGACACGACTAAGCCGCTATTTCAATTTCGTGCGTTTCCTGATCCCGGCTCATGTCTGCCACCGCAGCCAGATATTCTTGAATAGCATCCTGAATGTTCTCCAAGGCTTCTTCATCGGTATCGCCTTCAGACCAACATCCAGGAAGCCCTGGAACCGACACACTGATTCCTTCTTCGGTACGGTGAAAAATAACGGTATATTTCATTTTCGATACCTCAAGTCATGTAGGGTGCGTACGCGTACCATTTTCAAAAAACTCGAAAAGGTACGCGGAGCGCACCCTACTTAAATTTAAATAGCCTTCTTAATCCGCTCCAAAGCGTTTTGCAGATTCGCCATGCTGGTGGCTATCGAAATTCGGATATGTCCTGGCGTGCCGAACGCGGAACCCGGAACCAACGCAACGCCCGCTTCTTCGATCAAATATTCGGAAAAATCAAGATCGTCATTGATGTTATCCAGTCTGGCAATTAGCTTTTCCACGTTAGGGAACACATAAAACGTGCCGTCGGTCTCAAGGCAGTCAACGCCGTCGATGCTGTTGAGTTCGCTAACGACATAATCGTGGCGCTTTTTAAATTCAACGCACATGTTGTCGATAAAGCTTTGATCGCCGGTTAAAGCGGCTTCGGCGGCATGTTGTGAAATCGACGTAGGGTTCGATGTGCTTTGCGACTGGATAGTGGTCATCGCCTCAATCAAATCCGCAGGACCTGCGGCATAGCCGATACGCCAGCCGGTCATCGAATAGGCTTTCGATACGCCGTTCATGACCACGGTGCGGTCATACAATTCGGGATGCGCATTTAAAATATTAACAAACGTGCCTTTCTTCCACAGAATGTGCTCATACATGTCATCGGTGGCGATGATGATGTTCGGGAAGTCCTTCAGCACGTCGCCCAAGGCTTTAAGTTCTTCCAGGTTATAGGCAACGCCGGACGGGTTGGACGGGCTGTTGATGAAAATTAACCGTGTTTTATCGGTAATGGCTGCGCGCAGTTGCTCAGGCGTTATTTTAAAATTTTGCGCCTGGGTGGTTTCGATAATCACCGGTACGCCGTCGGCTAATAGCACCATGTCAGGATAAGAGACCCAGAATGGCGCAGGGATAATGACCTCATCGCCAGAGTTAAGCAACGCTTGAGTCAGGTTGAACGAGCTTTGCTTGCCGCCGCAGGAAACCAGGATCTGGTTGGCTTGGTAATCAAGACCGTTATCGTTCTTGTACTTGGCGATAATGGCTTTTTTCAGGCTGGCGATGCCGTCAACTGCGGTGTATTTGGTGTGACCATTCTCGATAGCCTTAACCGCCGCAGCCTTGATATGATCCGGGGTGTCGAAATCCGGCTCGCCTGCGCCAAGGCCGATAATGTCTTTGCCCGCAGCGCGCATTTGCGCGGCTCTGGCGGTAATCGCCAACGTAGGTGATGGTTTTACTGCCTGGACTCTGTTAGAAAGTTTGATGCTCATGTTTCCCCGTGTAAAATCAATGTCAAAGATGGAGGGGATTATACATTATGTATAATGGCTTACTAACATTCAGGTGTTAAAAAACACTATCATTCCCACGCTCCGGCGTGGGAATGCAGGCAGAGACGCTCCAGCGTCGCGTTCGGCAACAATAAATCAGCTGCGTTCATTGAGAAATCCAAGTGAAAAAGAAGTTCAAACTCCACAGCCGTTTCCAACCCGCAGGCGACCAGCCTAGCGCCATACAAGCTCTGGTCGAGGGCTTAAGTGACGGCGAAGTGCATCAGACTTTGCTGGGCGTGACCGGTTCCGGCAAAACCTTCACCATCGCCAATGTAATCAATCAGGTGCAGCGCCCGGCGATGATCATGGCGCCCAATAAAACCCTGGCCGCGCAACTCTACGGCGAGATGAAGGAGTTTTTCCCGGAAAACAGCGTCGAGTATTTCGTCTCGTATTACGACTATTACCAGCCGGAAGCCTATGTCCCGGCCTCCGATACCTTCATCGACAAGGATGCGGCGATCAACGAGCATATCGAACAAATGCGCTTGTCGGCGACCAAGGCCTTAATCGAACGGGAAGACACCATTGTCGTCGCGACCGTTTCGGCAATTTACGGTTTGGGCGAACCGGAATCGTATTTCAAAATGGTGTTGCATCTGGTCAAGGGCGACATGATCAACCAGCGCGACATCCTGCGGCGGCTGGCGGAAATGCAATACACCCGCAACGACATCGACCTGCGTCGTGCGACCTACCGGGTGCGCGGCGAAGTGATCGACGTGTTCCCGGCCGAGTCGGACAGCGAGGCGTTAAGGATAGAGCTGTTCGATGACGAAGTGGAACGCTTGTCGTTATTCGACCCGTTGACCGGCGAGATCATACGGCGGCTGGCGCGGTACACGATTTATCCGAAGAGCCATTATGTCACGCCGCGAGAGCAATTATTGGCGGCGGTAGAAGCCATCAAAATAGAACTCAAGGAACGCCTGGAACAATTGCGCTCGTTGGATAAATTGGTCGAAGCGCAACGGCTGGAACAGCGGACGCTGTTCGATATTGAGATGATACTGGAAGTCGGCTATTGCTCCGGCATCGAAAACTATTCCCGTTACCTGTCCGGCCGAAGCGCGGGCGAATCGCCGCCGACCATGTTCGATTACCTGCGCGACAATGCGCTGGTGATTATCGACGAAAGCCACGTCGCCGTGCCGCAAATCGGCGCGATGTACAAGGGCGACAGGTCGCGCAAGGAAACGCTGGTCGAATACGGCTTCAGGCTGCCTTCCGCACTGGATAACCGCCCGTTGATGTTCGATGAATTCGAGTTGAAAGCGCCGCAGCGGATTTATGTATCGGCAACGCCGGGGCCATACGAACGGGAGCATTCCGGCGTATTTGCCGAGCAGGTGGTCAGGCCGACCGGCTTGCTTGATCCGGTCGTGGAAGTGCGTCCGGCCACCACCCAGGTCGATGATCTGCTGTCGGAAATCAACAAGCGCGTTGCGGTCAAAGAGCGGGTGCTGGTGACCACGTTAACCAAGAGAATGTCTGAAGACTTGACCGAATACTTGATGGAACACAGCGTGCGGGTGCGTTACCTGCATTCCGACATCGATACCGTGGAACGGGTCGAGATCATCCGCGATTTGCGGCTGGGCCAGTTCGACGTGCTGGTCGGCATCAACCTGCTGCGCGAAGGGCTGGATATACCGGAAGTATCGCTGGTTGCGATACTGGATGCCGACAAGGAAGGCTTCTTGCGTTCGGTCGTATCGCTAGTGCAAACCATCGGCCGGGCGGCGAGAAACGCCAACGGCAAGGCGATTTTATACGGCGACAAGATCACCAAATCGATGCAGCAGGCAATCGATGAAACCGAACGTCGCCGTGAAAAGCAACACAAGTTTAATATCGAGCATCATATAGAGCCGAAGACCATTTTCAAGTCGGTCACCGATATTCTGCAAGTATCGATACCCGGCGCAGGCATGACCAGCGCCAATAAACTGCTGGACAAGGTAGCTGAATTCCCGGCCGACTATAAAGCGGCCATGACGCCCAAACAGGCGAGCAAGAAACTGAAGCAACTGGAAGACGCGATGTATCAGCATGCGAAAAATCTTGAATTTGAGCAGGCGGCGAAGATCAGGGATGAGATTAAGGTTTTGCAGGAGTTGATGTTGGTTTAACCCATCGCATCGGCGTTTGATTATGATGGGTTTCGCTACGCTCTACCCATCCTACTTTTTATTCCAGCAATAATTGCCGTAAATCAATATACACAGTTACAGGCACGTCAAACGAAGGTTTTTTATCCCTTGCGAAGGCACAAAAAATAAAAAAATCATTGACACCGTCTAATTGTCGTGCATTGCGAAATGTCGAGCAATATGATACACTTTTGCCGTTAATAAAAAAGCCTGTCCACATGTTTAAATTCTCAGGTCTAAACGGACAGGCTTTTTAAAATATATTAACAATCACATCAGCAGATGCAATTGCATAGGTCGCGAAACCATTAATATCTTATCAAACAAGATTATATTGTTAAAGATATTTAGTTGGCATACCCATACAATCATCTCGCTGACACTCATTATTTATGCTATACAGCTGGAGATTTTATGACCACTAATCGTATTGACCATCTACGAACCCTCGTAGCCACCATTGGAGCCAAACAGCTCGAATATCACCAGTTTTTTCCGTCGTTTGCGGATCAACTAGAAATCGAGTTGGGCGACTATCTTGGTAGCCGGGAGTCCGTTGCACTTTGTTGCGCTTACGATGACTTTACTTTCGATAGAGGAAGCTATCATGGAACTGGCCTCGGATTCGAAAACGGAAGGTATCGAATTCCAATAATGTTCCGCCTGAAGAATTTGAACGATGACGGGGATTTTCTTGTGCGGATTCGCCTCTACTTTACAAAAAACGGCGCGAGGCTTTCAGCTAAAATCGATGGTGAAAGCGCATTGGACACAGACGAGACCGACATCACTTCGCTCAATGAGTACATTTATCTTCATCTTTGCAAAATTTTGGCTGAATCCAGTTGGTTTGATTCGAACGAATCTGACTATCAGAAAACCGATATAGGCTATACGCCTGCAACGTTGTAAGACTGTAACAAGTAGGATGGGTAGAGCGGTAGCGAAACCCATCTTTTCCCAAAACCATCTATCCCAAATCAACCCCGAATTCACAATCTCCAATCCCCGCCCAATCCACCGGCAAAATACCCAAACGAACATACTGATGAAAAGATGAATGCGGCCAATCAGCGCGTAGGATGGGTAGAGCGGCAGCGAAACCCATCTTTCCTCAAAAGAACACCTATTCCAAATCAACCCCAAATTCACAATCTCCAATCCCCGCCCAATCCACTGGCAAAATGCCCAAGCGGACATACTGATGAAAAGATGAATGCGGCCAATCGGCCACCTTCTGTACATAACCGTGTTTCACGGGATTGAAGTGAATGTAATCCACATGCCGCTTAAAATCTTCCTCATCCCGGATTGCATGCTCCCAAAACCGCCGTTGCCATATTCCGCGCTCCTGTTTTCGAAGACGGCTTTTTGAAATTTTCTCTTCTTTTGCTATTTCTCGGGAAAAGGCCGATTTAATTTGTCGCCAACGCTGGCTAAAATCATCATCGCCGTCCGGCAACGTCCATATTGTATGGAGATGCTCGGGCATAATAGCTATGGCGTTGATTTCAAATGGGTGAGCTTCTTTGACGAACCGAAAAGACTCACGCAAAGTGTCTATGCGTTCGGTCAACAATGTTTGGTTACGGTCTGCCAAGTTAACCGTGAAAAAATAAGTTCCACCATTAATACGGTAGCGACGATAATCTGTCATTGTTATTTTGTGGTTGTGTTTGATGGGTTTCGCTACCGCTCTACCCATCCTACGTGCTTGTATCAGCAATCAAAGCAGCTTTATAAATTCTTCGACGGTCATACCCGCATTCCGAATAAGAGCGCGTAGCGTGCCGATTGAAAGTTCCTTATGTTGAGGGACAGATAAATTGACGCGTACGCCAGACTTAACCAAGACACGATGGCTTCCGACTTGTCCGATGGTTTGCCAACCCGCTTTCTCGAAAGCCTTGGCCGCATCCTTGCCGGAAATATTGCCGAGTTTACCCATGAACTAAACGGTCACCATAATCTGCGCCAGTTTTTGAGTGCCGTTTTGTTGCAAAGCGGAAATCGCTTTTTGATCCTCCGCCCACAACCAAGCGGTAATCGCTTCTTTGATATTAGCCAAGGCTTCTTCTTGATCTTTGCCTTGCGAAACGCACCCTGGCAGCGCAGGGCATTCGGCAACTATCCAACCATCTTCAGCCGGTTCGAGTGTTATATGGAAAATCATAATGTCCCCTGCGTTAAATAAAAGTTATTTTCGAGCAGCTCTCAGGCTCTGCATATACTCTTCTACAGATTCAATATCGGTACGATCCGCCCATATCCCGAACAAATCATTCTTGTTACCCCTATCAGCCGACTTATCGGTTTGCTTATAAGGCACAAGCCGGGCGCAAGGTTTACCCCTGAAAGTGATTGCGACATCTTCTCCCTTGCTTACAACGTCAAGCAGCCCTTTTGAATGGATTCTAAGGTCTTTTGCGGTCGCTTTCATGTTAACACCCTGCATTAAGTTACTTTTTCAAAGTATGAACTTAACGCTATTAAACGTCAATTTACCCGAAATTTACACATAAGATGCAGCCGCAGGTCGCGGTTGCATCTTTTCGAAACCCAACACCGCCGAGCCTCAACCCTTCAAAAACCGCAACATCTCATGCTCAACATCGACTTTAATAGTATCCCCGGCGACAAAATTGCCCGCCAGTATCTGCTGCGCCAACGGGTTTTCAAGCTGTTGCTGAATCGCCCGTTTCATCGGCCTTGCGCCGTAAACCGGATCGAAGCCCGCCTCGCCTAATAAATCCAGCGCATCTTCCGAAATTTCAAAGCCGATTTCGCGATCCTGCAAGCGTTTACGCAAGTAATCGATTTGAATGCCGGAAATAGCCCGAATCTGTCCGCGCCCCAACGAATGAAACACCACCGCCTCGTCGATCCGGTTGATGAATTCGGGACGGAACTTGGTGCTGACAATTTCCATGACCGACGTTTTCATGACCGAATACAGCGCTTCGCCCGACAACGATTGAATAATGTCCGAACCCAGGTTGGAAGTCATCACGATGATGGTGTTCCTGAAATCAACCGTTCTGCCCTGTCCGTCGGTCAAACGGCCGTCGTCCAGCACCTGCAACAGGATGTTGAACACATCGGGATGGGCTTTTTCAATTTCGTCCAGCAAAATGACCGAATACGGTTTGCGTCGGACCAGCTCGGTCAGATAGCCGCCTTCTTCATAACCGACATAGCCCGGAGGCGCTCCGATCAAACGCGCCACCGAATGCTTTTCCATAAACTCGGACATGTCGATGCGCACCATCGCGTCCGGCGTATCGAACATGAACTCGGCCAGCGCCTTGCACAGCTCGGTTTTACCGACGCCGGTCGGTCCCAGAAACAGGAATGAACCATTCGGACGATTCGGATCGGACAACCCCGCTCTGGACCGACGGATCGCATTGCTGACCGCTTTCAGTGCTTCCTCCTGGCCGACCACCCGTTTGCTGAGCTGTTCTTCCATGTGCAGCAGCTTGTCGCGCTCGCCCTCCATCATTTTCGATACCGGAATGCCGGTCCATTTAGACACCACTTCGGCGATTTCCTCTTCGGTGACTTTGTTGCGCAACAAGGTCATTTTCTGCGTTTCAGCCGGTACGTCTGAATGCAGCTGCTTTTCCAATGCGGGAATAATGCCGTACTGCAACTCGGACATTTTGGCCAAATCACTGGCGCGGCTGGCCGCTTCCAGTTCGGTTTTGGCCTGTTCCAGCTTTTCCTTGATCGATGCCGAACCTTGCAACGAAGCTTTTTCGGCTTTCCAGATTTCTTCCAGATCGGAATATTCTTTTTCCAGATCGGCGATTTCCTCTTCCAGAATTTCCAGGCGTTTTTTGGACGCGGCATCGGATTCTTTCTTCAGCGCAACCTGCTCGATTTTTAACTGAATCAAGCGCCGGTACAATTTGTCCATTTCCTCCGGCTTGGAGTCGATTTCCATGCGGATACGACTGGCCGCTTCATCGATCAGGTCGATGGCCTTGTCCGGCAACTGCCGGTCGGCGATGTAACGGTAGGATAGGTTGGCCGCCGCAATAATGGCCGGATCGGTAATATCGACGCCGTGATGCACCTCGTACTTTTCCTTCAGGCCGCGCAAAATCGCCACCGTATCTTCAACAGACGGTTCATCGACCAGCACCTTTTGGAAACGGCGTTCCAGGGCCGCATCTTTTTCGACATATTTACGGTATTCATCCAGCGTCGTAGCGCCTACGCAATGCAATTCGCCGCGCGCCAGCGCCGGTTTCAGCATGTTGCCCGCATCCATCGCGCCTTCGGCCTTGCCCGCGCCAACCATGGTGTGCAGCTCGTCGATAAACAAAATCACCTGCCCTTCCTGCTTGGCAAGATCGTTTAACACCGCTTTCAAGCGCTCCTCGAACTCGCCGCGAAACTTGGCTCCGGCAATCAGCGCCGCCATATCCAGCGCCAACACCTGCTTGCCCTTGATGCCTTCCGGCACTTCGCCGTTGACGATGCGTTGCGCCAGACCTTCGACAATCGCTGTCTTGCCGACGCCCGGCTCGCCGATCAACACCGGGTTGTTTTTGGTGCGCCGCTGTAAAACCTGAATGGTGCGGCGTATCTCGTCATCCCGCCCGATCACCGGGTCCAGCTTGCCAAGTTCTGCGCGCTCGGTCAGGTTGATGGTGTATTTTTTCAAGGCTTGGCGCTGTTCTTCGGCATTGGCGTCGTCGACCGGCTGGCCGCCGCGCATCACATCGATGGCTTTTTCCACCGCCTGTTTGGCGACTCCGGCTTTTTTAAGCAGGTCCTGAAGCAAGCCTTTTTCTTCAAAAACCGCCAACAAAAACAGCTCGCTGGAGATGAATTTGTCGTTGCGCTTTTGCGCCAGTTTGTCGGTTAAATTAAGCAATCTTGATAATTCATTGGAGATTTGCACGTCGCCGCCGGAACCGCTAACCGTTGCCAGACGATCCAGCTCCCTAACCAGCTCGGTGCGCAGCAGCTGCGTGTTGATGCCCATTTGGGTCAGCATCGGCCTGATACTGCCGCCCTGCTGGTCGAGCAAGGCCAACATTAAATGAATCGGTTCGATGAATTGATGGTCTTTGCCCAAGGCCATGCTTTGTGCATCGGCCAATGCCGTTTGAAACATGCT
>Ga0208885_100782_pt1 | contig 9988 bp, 10 predicted proteins | sample LakWasMe74_LOW10_2_FD_183902 | JGI IMG/M metagenome (GOLD analysis project Ga0208885, IMG submission 183902) | Freshwater sediment methanotrophic microbial communities from Lake Washington under simulated oxygen tension - Sediment Metagenome... | ecosystem: Environmental > Aquatic > Freshwater >...
AGCTTCACTATTTTTAAATATACTTTAAGTTATCAGAGGGCTTCTATTGGTATTTCTTGCCATCGTGCAAAATCCAGCCCGCAATATGGTCACCCTGCGGTGCATGATGTGTCCAGTGTATTACACCCCCTTTGGGGTTATATACATATTCACCATGAAAAGTGATTTCGTCGCCAGCCTGTAACGGCACCTCAGGCGCCAGATCAACATTGTGCGCAAACAGCAGTACTTGCTGCGCATTGATCCTTACCAGAAACTTTTGATGGCGTGAGCCTTTGTTGTCAGGATTCAGCAGTTTAATAACAACGCCTTTGCCGCTGACCTGTACATCACTCTTCTTGGCTTTAAAGGCCTGTTCTATTGCATTATTGCTAATTACATCAGCAGTTTCAGCAACAGTTTCTGTAGCAGAAGCGGCCATTTGCTGCGGGCTGTCAGCTTCGGGTTGCATGCAAGCACACAGTGCTAGTGCTAGAAACAGCGCTAGCAGTAATTTTTTGCCACAATCGCTTATGCGTTGGTTAATGACACGAGATCCTGTAATTTTTGCAAGGCTTTTCCGCTGTCAAGCATTTCTGCTGCGCTTATAATGCCGTCTTGTAGGGATGGTGTTAATCCGGCTACATAAATGGCGGCACCGGCATTAAGCAGCACAATATCTCTGGCAGCACCGGTTTTTCCGGAGAGTACATCCAGCAGCATGGCTTTGGATTGCTGAGCATCGCTTACTTTTATGCTGGCTAGATCATGCAAAGCCATGCCAAACTGTTTTGGGTTTACGGTGTATTCCTGCACGCTGCCGTTCTTTAATTCGGCAACATAAGTGTCGCCTGTAAACGAGATTTCATCCATGCCATCCGCGCCGCAAACTACCATCACGTGCTCGCTACCGAGCTGTTTTAAAACATGGGCCAGTTTGCCGGTTAAGCTTGCTGAAAATACCCCTAGCAGCTGGTTCTTTGCATGCGCTGGGTTTGTAAGCGGACCTAGCAGGTTGAACATGGTGCGTATGCCCAGTTCTCTGCGCACCGGTGCGGCGTGTTTCATGGCGCTGTGGTGGTTGGGCGCAAACATGAAGCCCAGGCCTATTTTATTGATGCAGTTGGCAACTTGCTCGGGGGTCTGATTGACATTAACGCCTAAGCACTCCAGCACATCGGCACTGCCGCAGACTGAAGATACCGAACGCCCGCCATGCTTTGCAACCTTTGCACCGGCAGCAGCAGCGATAAAGGCACTAGTGGTAGAAACATTGAAAGTCTGGATGCCGTCGCCGCCGGTACCGCAGGTATCTATAAGATGCCTTGACTCGTTTACATGCACTTTAGTTGATAGCTCGCGCATCACGCTGGCTGCGGCCGCGATTTCATCAATAGATTCACCCTTGATACGCAGTGCAATCAATAGCCCTGAAATTTGTGCAGGACTCAATTCGCCTGACATGACTTGATGCATTACACCTTGCATCACATCAAAGCTTAAATCCTGACCGTTGATTACCTGATTGAGGATATGCGGATAATTCACTGTGGCGATAGCTTTCAAAAAATTAGTTGGCCTGCAGAAAATTATTTAAAAGCTCATGTCCGTATTCAGTGAGAACAGACTCCGGGTGGAATTGCACACCTTCTACTGCCAACGTTTTGTGACGCACGCCCATGATTTCACCATCTTCAGTCCAAGCGGTGATTTCCAGGCAATCCGGCAGGGTTTCCTTTTCAATCACTAATGAATGGTAACGTGTTGCGGTGTAAGGATTAGGCAGGCCTTTAAACACGCCTACATCGTTATGGTAGATCAATGAGGTTTTACCGTGCATCAGTTGTTTGGCATGAACGATATTGCCGCCGAAGGCTTGGCCTATACTTTGATGACCAAGGCACACGCCTAATAATGGGATTTTGCCTGCAAACTCTTTGATGAGGGGTACGCTGATGCCGGCTTCGTTCGGGGTACATGGCCCTGGCGAGATAACGATATGATCCGGTTTTAACTCGGCTACTTTGGCTAGGTCAATTTCATCGTTCCTGTACACCAGCACGTCCTGACCCAACTCGCCCAGATATTGCACCAGATTGTAGGTGAACGAGTCGTAGTTATCTATCATTAACAGCATGTAACATCCTAATCTATTTGCCGGCTTTCCAAACTTGATAAAGTCTTGAATGTTTGGAAAGTCTTGAATTAAGACACCATTTTACCAATGCTTAAAATCTACGTACAGGCAAATACGTAAAAAGATTAAAACTACGCATTATCTGGCTAGATTAGGCTTGGCAAGATTAGCTTGCGCAAGCGTATGGTGTAGGGTCTATTTGCGGGGGTTCCCCAGACATCAGTGCTGCAATCAATTTAGAGCTGGCTGGCGCCATGGTCAGGCCATACCTGAAATGTCCGGTATTGAGGTACAGGTTTTTAATTGAGGGGTGCGCGCTGATGGTAGGCAGGTTTTCCGGCGTGCCGGGGCGTAAGCCGCTCCAGTGCTTGATGATAGGCTGATTTTTCAGTTCGGGCATAATCGCTTCGGCTTTAATGCGCAATTCGTCGCGTACTGCTTCAGTCACGCCGTTATCAAAGCCCACATCTTCGAGCGTACTGCCTGCAAGCAGGTAGCCATCCAGACGCGGAATCATGTAAAAGCCTTCACGGTAAACCATCTGTTTAAGGTTTGTTTCAGGTTTATAAAGTAATATCTGACCACGCATAGGTTTGATGTTGAGTTTTGCGCTGGTTTCTTTAAGCAGGTCAAAACTCCATGCACCTGAAGTAACAACAAACTGGTCTGCGCTCAGTATTTCACCAGTAGTGGTTTGCCATTCATTGAGTTGCTGCGTTTCCTGCAAAGGTAACAGCTGTGTGTGTTCCAGCATTTTTACCTTGTGTTGCTCCAGCCATTTACGCATGGCCTGCATCGCATAAGGCGGGCGTATCTGGCATACCTCTGGTAGCCATAGCGCATCTTCACCGCTTAAAGATTGTACGTTGTAGTCAGTAGCTTTAACTGCTTGTGCTTCAACACCATATTTTTCACACCAGTCTAGTGCAGCTTTCCTATCAAACTCCGGTAATAGCAGAAAGCCTGATTGGGCAAAATTAGCGTCTATACCTGTTTCATTTAACAATTTCTGGCTGAGTTCGCGGTAAAAGTTCGCAGCATGGCGTGTCAGCGTATTCACTGGCGCTGAGTATTGCCAAGGTAATAATGGAAAAATGATGCCGCCGCCTGCCCAAGAAGATTCGCCGGAAGTTTGACTTGCGATCTGGTTGCGCTCTACGATGGTGACCTGATGGCCACGGTTTATCAGTTCCATCGCAGTCATGCAGCCAACAATGCCGCCGCCGATAATGATTACATTTTTAGTCATGGTTTATTAGTTCTTGGTTTATAGCGCTGAGTTTTATTTAATAGCAACGCGGCCAATAAGCAGCGCATTTTCGGCATTGGTTAGGCCTGCGGGTTGGCCCAGCAATACGATTACGTCACCTTCAGCCAATGAGCTGCTTTGGTCTAGAATTGCCCCATTGGAATTAGGGCGGCGAATAGATTTAACTTCCACATCAAACACATCTAGCCGCATAGCGCTCAAGCTTCTGCCAATAGCAAAAGCTCCGCTGGTGATAATGACCGAATGCAGCCGCACCTGTTGTTTTTCCAAATCTTCACTTTCGGTATCCGAAGCGCCGTGGAAATAACCTTTGAATAATTTATAACGCTCTTCACGAAATAGCCGGATGCGTTTTACTACGCGGTTAAGCGGCACCCCGAGCAGCATCAGTGCATGTGAGGCCAGCATTAGGCTGCCTTCCAGTATCTCAGGTACAACCTCGGCAGCACCGGCTGCACGTAATTGCTCCATATTGGAGTCATCCACAGTACGTACAATGACCGGTAGCTGCGGATAACTTTCCTGCACAATATGCAGAATCTTCATGGCGGCGCGATTGTCGGCATAACTGATAACCAATGCTTTCGCACGGGTGCAGCCGGCGGCAGTCAATACAACACGCCGTGCGGCATCACCGAACATCACGTTTTCACCGGCGGCTGAAGCTTCCAGGACACGTGCCGGGTCAATATCAAGCGCTATGTAAGGAATCTTTTCTTCTCTCAGAAAACGCCCTAAATATTGACCGCTACGACCATAACCACAAATGATGACGTGATTTTCCAAGTCCTGACCGGTTTGTTCGATTTCTTCCACTATTTTGCCGCTGTTGCGCGTGTAGCTGCCAACCAATCGCCGGGCAATGCGGCCATTGTATTGAATAAGAAATGGCGCAATTACCATGGAAAGCAATGAGGCAGCGAGTACAGCTTGTAATGTCTGGCCGGTAATTAAATGATGCTCTGCGCCTAGCGCCAGAATGACAAAACTGAATTCGCCGGCCTGCGCAAGAATGACTGCGGTGCGGATGGCTACGCCGGCTTCATATTTAAAGAATCGTACAACCAGCCCCACTATCAGGGCTTTGAATAGAATAAAGCCGCACAGAATTAACAGTATCAATGTGATGTGGGTGTAAATCTGCTGCAGATCCAATAGCATACCTACGCTGATAAAAAACAGGCCTAGCAGGATGTCACGAAATGGTGAGATGTCAGATTCCACCTGATAGCGAAACTTGGTTTCTGAAATCAGCATGCCGGCGATAAAAGCGCCTAGCGCGTAGGATAGCCCGGCCATTTTGGTAGCAAAAGCCAGCAACAGGGTAACCATGAGTACGTTCATTACAAATAATTCACGTGAGCGCTGGCTGGCAACCAGGTTAAACCATGGGTTAATGAGCCATTTGCCGACTGTGAACAGCAGCAATAGCATCGCTATTGCCTTGAGCATAGCCAAGCTAAGTACGCCGATTAAATTGGAATTAGCAGAACCCAATGCTGGAATAAGCACCAGCATTGGCACTACAGCAATATCCTGAAACAGCAATACGCCTATACTTAAACGGCCGTGGCGGGAGTTTAAATCAATGCGCTCTGCCAGTATCTTGGACACGATTGCTGTCGATGACATTGCAATGGCGGCGCCAATCACAAAGGCCGTAGCCCAGCTTAAGCCGGCAAATCTGGAAATGAGTATCGTGACCGCAAGCGTAATAATTACTTGGCCCCCACCCAGGCCCAGTACTTTTTTACGCATGGCATAGAGTTGCGGCAGGCTGAATTCGAGGCCGATACTGAACATCAGGAATACAATGCCGAATTCTGCAAATTCCCGGTTGGCATCGCTGTCAGGTAGCAGGCCAAAGGTGTGTGGGCCTAATGCCAGCCCCACTAAAAAATAGGCAAGCATCGCCGGTAGGCGAAATGCGCGAAACAAGGCTACAGCAAATACGGAGCTGATCAGCAGGATTAAAATTAAAGGCAATGTGTCGAACATATTTTTCTTGGTGCTAATGAATTAAGTCAGCTGTTTTTCTTATGGACACCTCTATAAATACACATTTGGGGCGCATTACTGCGTTGCGCGGTACTCGTAACCTCGTTGTATAACTCATACTATCTCGGCTCCTGTGTTCCGTGCGCCTAGTACTGCATCCCCAACTATGCATTTATAGAAGTCCCCTCATATTGTTTCACATCAGCGCGTGACTTAGAAATTTTTTTATAGCTTAATTTTAGGCAGGTTTTTGGCATAGCCTGTTGATTTGAAAAACGTCAACAGCAAAATCTATGCCGATTATGATTTTTTTTACATATTTTTCCTAAAAAAGATGTTATTCGTATAGTGTTAGGCTTTATCACTTAGGCATTCCCTTTTATACTAGCCATGAAGTTTGTTTGGATAACTGAGCAAAATTAAAGCAATAACCCTTTGGTAACTTAAATTAAGTCATAGCTAATGCCATTATCATCATTATCACAGCAGCATAACAATGCGATTTCCGCCAATCAGCGCCAGGTAGATCAGGATAAAACCTTGCGCCTGGCACGGGAGATTCTGCAGCTTGAAGCCAGCGAGGTAGAGTTGTTGGCGCAGCGTTTGGATCATAATTTTACTGATGCGGTGGCCTGTATCTTGAATTGTCAGGGTCGCGTTGTTGTGAGCGGTATGGGTAAGTCCGGGCATATTGGCGGAAAAATAGCTTCTACCTTTGCCAGTACCGGGACACCGGCTTTTTTCATGCACCCTGCTGAAGCCAGTCATGGTGATTTAGGCATGATTACTGCCGGTGATATTGTGCTTGCGCTATCAAACTCGGGCGAGAGCGATGAAGTGCTGGCGATAGTGCCACCGTTGAAGCGGCTGGGCGCTAAAATTATCGCTATCACCGGTAACGATGCGTCGACCCTCGCCAAGGCGGCGGATATCCATTTAAGTGCGCATGTAGCAAAAGAGGCATGCCCGCTGGGGTTGGCGCCGACTTCAAGCACCACTGTAGCCTTGGCGCTGGGTGATGCGCTTGCCTTGTGTGTGCTGGAACTGCGGGATTTTACGGCTGAAGATTTTGCCCGTTCGCACCCGGGGGGTAGTTTGGGGCGTCGTTTGCTGGTGCGTGTAAGCGATGTGATGCGCACTGATGCAAATGTACCACAGGTGCCGATTAGCGCCACCTTGCAACAGGGGTTGCTTGAAATGTCGCGCAAGGGCTTGGGCTTGACCGCTGTGGTAGATGCGGCCGGCAAGCCGGTTGGTATCTTTACCGATGGTGATTTAAGGCGTGCATTTGAACAGAATGTCAATGTTGGCACAGCCGCAATTAGAGATGTGATGCACCAGAATCCAAAAACAATGCGTAGTGATGAGCTGGCGATGGCGGCTGTAGAAATGATGGAGCAAAGCAAAATCAGTGGCTTGCTGGTGGTAGATGGGGCTGGAATTCTGGTAGGGGCTTTGAATATGCATGATCTGTTACTGGCAAAGGTGGTTTAGGTGAGCGTTACAAATAACAATAAAGATTTAAATCAACGTTTACAAAGCATCAGGTTATTGATTTTGGATGTGGATGGTGTGATGACTGATGGCGGCTTAACGATCGGTGACGACGGGCAGGAGTACAAAACTTTTCATTCGCATGACGGACTGGGTATGAAACTGCTGAAGGCGACTGGCGTTTCATTGGCAATTATTACCGGCCGCACTTCCAATGTGGTGAAGAAGCGTGCAGAAAGTACAGGCGTTGCGCATTTTTATCAAGGGGTAGATGATAAATTGCTGGCGTTTCAGGATTTGGTGAAATCAAGTGGTTTGCAGCCTGAGCAATGTGCTTTTATGGGCGATGATGTGGTGGATTTGCCACCCATGCTGCAATGCGGCTTGGCTATTGCGGTGCCGGATTCACCGGCCTTATTGCTAAAGCATGCGCATTATGTGACCTATAAATCGGGTGGGCGTGGTGCCGTGCGTGAAGTGTGTGAGTTGATTATGCAGGCGCAAGGCACGTTTGATGCGCAGATGGCGCAGTTTTTAATGCAGGCCAGTATTACCAATTAGGCTAATGCAAATGTTATTTTTAAAGATAATGTTATTGCGTGACTGTGTAAAGGTGAGTGCTTAAATATGCATTTTGGCACACGCTCAGCGATTGTATTTCCCTTGGTGTTACTTATTTTTCTTGCGGTGCTAACGTTCTGGATCAATAAGGCGGTGCAGCCATCGCAACCTAAACTGGATGGCAGCAGTCGGCATGACCCTGATTACACCATGAGCAAATTTGTTACTACACAAACAGATATTAAAGGTGATTTGCGTTATAAACTTGCCGCAGTGGAAATGCGTCATTTTCCGGATGATGATACTACTGAGTTGCAGCGGCCACGCTATACGCAATTTACAGTCAACAAGCCATATACGCAGGTAGAGGGTTTGCGTGGCTATGTGTCGAGTAATGGCGAGGAAGTGCAGCTTTTTGATAATGTAAAAGTGACGCGGCCAGCTTTTGGTGAAAAAGGTGAAAGTACGGTGGAAACGGATTATTTGCATATTCGTCCGAATGAGGAGCTGGTGACTACCGATAGGCCGGTTGTTATCAGGCAAGCACCTAAAACCGTGATTTATGCTACCGGTATGATTTATGAAAAGAAAAATAAAACCGTAACTTTGTTGCATAACGTGCGGGCGCATTACGAAAAGCCAGTGATTGATAAAAGCAAACAGGCCGCTCCTCCTGCTAAAGTTTCCAGCGCGGATCAGTCTGTTTCCAAGCCATCAATAGCGACTGACAAGCCTGTCAGCTCTAAAGCCGATATTAAGCAAGATCAAATTAATCATGAAAAATCAAACACAAACAATGCACGTATTCGGAGAACTTATGAATAGGCAATATCACATCGCAAAACCGGATTTGATGCTAGTAATCCTTGGTTTTTTATTGCTTGGGTTTTCAAGCAGCGTTTGGGCTGAAGCGGCAGACCGGGATAAGCCGATTGATTTAGAGGCAGATAATGTGAAAGTTGATGACTCCAAACAAATAAGTATTTACACCGGCAATGTTATTTTGACGCAAGGCACCTTGGTGATTCATGCGGATAAGTTGATTGTGCGTGAAGATCAAAGCGGATTCCAGAATAGTACCTCTTTAGGCAACCCGACCACTTTCAAGCAAAAGATGGAAGGTAAAAATGAGTATATGCAAGGTAGCGGTCAGCGTATTGAATATGATGGTCGCATGGATAAGGTTCAGTTGTATACGAAGGCATGGGTAAAGCGCGGTGAGGATATTGTGCATGGCGACTACATTATGTATGACGCTAATGCTGAATATGCCGAAGTGATTGGCGGCGGCCCGCAAGCCGCTACTGCCGGAACCCCGACCGGGCGTGTGCGTGCCATTATTCAACCTAAAAATAAGAAAGTTCCTGCAACTGCTGCACCGGTTAATAACTCTTCATCGGTTAAACCTGCCGAGCCTGCCGCCGCTAAAGAGGGCAATCAAGTGGTGCCGCCGGCAAAAAGCATGCGCTTTAGCCGTAGTTTGGAAGTTAGTGGTCAGTCCAAGTAAAAAAGAGATTATTTAATGAGTGAACTTGTTGTAGAGAATTTGCGTAAATCGTATAAAGCACGCGCCGTGGTGCAGGATATTTCCCTGACGATAAAAAGCGGAGAAGTGATTGGCCTGCTCGGGCCAAATGGTGCGGGTAAAACTACCAGTTTTTATATGATGGTGGGTTTGGTACCTTTGGACGAAGGCAGGATTCTGCTGGATGGCGTGGATTTAAGTCATATGCCGATTCATATGCGCGCCAGAATGGGCTTGTCTTACCTGCCGCAGGAGCCTTCTATCTTTCGTAAGCTGACAGTATCTGAAAATATCATGGCGATATTGCAGTTGCAGGAAATTTCTGAAGAAGAGATGCAGGAGAAACTTGAGTCTTTACTCGAGGAATTGCATATCACGCATATCCGTAATAGTGCTGCGGTAAGCTTGTCAGGCGGTGAGCGGCGTCGCGTCGAAATTGCCCGCTGCCTGGCATCTGACCCAGGTTTTGTGTTATTGGATGAGCCGTTTGCCGGTATTGACCCGATAGCCGTGATTGATATTCAGCAGATTATTCGTTTTTTAAGCTCACGTAATATCGGCGTGCTGATTACTGACCATAATGTACGTGAAACTTTGGGTATTTGCGATCGTGCTTATATTGTTAATCAAGGGCATGTGTTTGCATCAGGTATCCCCAGTGAAATCGTAGCCAACGAAAGTGTTAGAGAAGTGTATCTAGGTAAAGATTTCCGTCTATGAAGCAAGGCCTGCAACTCAAGTTCTCGCAGAATCTCTCGCTGACGCCGCAGTTGCAGCAGGCGATTCGCTTGTTGCAGCTTTCAACTTTGGAGCTTAATCAGGAAATCGACATCCTGATGCAGACAAATCCACTGCTGGAACGCGGTGATGATAGCGAGGATGAGTATGGCAATCCGGTAGATCAGGTGGCAGAGGATGCTGCAAGCAAGGTAAATGGCCAAGATGCGCCTGATCAAGAAACTTCTGCAAGCCAAAACAGTGACAATTTTGATGCTGAATATAGTAGCCAGGATTTTCAGCCGAA
>Ga0208885_100787_pt1 | contig 9947 bp, 10 predicted proteins | sample LakWasMe74_LOW10_2_FD_183902 | JGI IMG/M metagenome (GOLD analysis project Ga0208885, IMG submission 183902) | Freshwater sediment methanotrophic microbial communities from Lake Washington under simulated oxygen tension - Sediment Metagenome... | ecosystem: Environmental > Aquatic > Freshwater >...
GGCAATAATTCTATGTTTCGATAAAAAGGATGAGGCTAACCATGTAGACATAAGGCTTTGTTCCTGTTGTTTGTTAATACCTGATGTTACGCATTGTCCACGAAAAGCACGAAAGGCACGAAAAAACATCTGCTGTAGGTTTCTCGCTGACGGCGTGATACCCGGCATCATTCACAGACTCCCAAGACAAGCTCCTTACGTCATACACCCAGGTCTGTGGGATGCCGTAGTTCCGGCAGGGACAGGTATTTGCTCCTGCAATATCTGCATTCCCCACATCCCTGTGGGTTATGCCGGAACCCAGGCTCAGGGAGGTGAAACTTCGTGTTACACAAGTATTTACGGGATGTGTCGTCATTCCGATAGTCCCTGGCCTGGCGTTGCGCAAGAAGCAGGTCTACCTGGCAACGTTCTGATATGTTTTAACTATTTTCGTGTTTTTCGAATCCACTGAGCGACATCGTTTTTCCTGATTATGAAGATGTTTCAGCTAGCTTACTAATCAGGTCATTTTTTCAGGCTTACTTTTTATAAAACTTTTTGGTGTAACAGGACATCAGCAGCCCCCTGACCGTTGCAATGTCACTTTGTTTATGGATCTTACTGTCCTTATCGCTCATAGTCGGCATCAGGTTTTTTGTTTCATCGGAAATATCGCTATTGCTAAACACTGAATCAGCCGCGCAATCACAGTAGGATTTGGCTTGTTCCGCAGAGCGCGTGGAACTCTCCTGCTTTATACAGTTATTAATGTAAGCTGATTTAACTGGGTATCCATTATCCTTCTCGCCGCCACATGCCGATAAGCCAAAGCATAAGACCATGATAAACACTAAATTTTTCTTATTCATTTTGTTCCTTATTATCGATTATTGTTATGGAACCGCATCGGGCAAACTGTTTACGACTGACATTCGCAGGCAGTATCGCCGAGATTACACATTGGGAGCCACCTATTTTTTCACCGTACTTATGTTCCGCCGATTAGCGTATTGGGCTGTCGGGAAGCAGTGGATATTTTGCGCGAAGCCATTTGTGCCGAGAAGGTAGGCAGATCCTGATGCATCCCCACAAATTTCCCAAGTTCGTCGTTCCGACAAGGATGCCGGCATCCCTGCCAGCATGACGACTTTCCGGCTAGGTTGCAGATATTGATTGCGCAAAATATAAAATAATCTATTGTTTTATAAAATTATTTTCCGCGTATACATCAGAGGCAGATCCTTTTTAAATCGATAAATACGTAAAATCGTAGCATGGGTAGTGCGATTTCGCTTTTGCAAACCGCCAATCAAGACACGCTATCCAATGCAATCGCTCCGGCGTGGGAACGTTAATAGGCGCTTTTTCTACAAACTAGCCAATAAAAAATGCGTTAAGTTTGTTGCCGTCAAGATCACTGAAATAGCCGCAGTAAAAACCGGTGTCGCCGCTTGGATAGGGTGCGCCTTCATCAGTCGCCCCCAACTTCAAGGCCTTTTCGTAAACGGCATTGACTTGTTCAGCGCTATCCGCGGCAAACGCCACCATGACGCCATTGCCGACGGTTGCCGGATTGCCATTGAAAGGCTTGACGATGCTTAAAGCCGTTTTAGTCCCCGTTCCCCAGACAATAAATCGATCTGTTTCCTTGATGCGCTTTGCGCCGAATTCGGCGAGCAGCGCGTCGTAAAAATCCGCGGCGCGTTCGTAATTGTTGGTTCCAATGGTTATGTATCCGATCATAAAGACTTTCCTAAATTGTTTCTGAACGAGGGTGAATAGTGCTGAGCCGGGCAATCGATCACGTTATTACCTGATCGAATAATTATACTGCTATTAACGGACAGATTCAGCGCTTAAACATCAAGCCGAATACATAAGCGGAAGGCCTGGATTACCTGCGATTCGCAAGCCCCGCTGAAATTTATCAACCCTGTGTGAAGCCGGCGAAGAAATCGGCAATCTGTTGTGATACCCACAATGGCTGTGGCCTGCCCTTTAAACCGGATACCGCTTGGATTGATCGCGGAAAAATAGGTGCCTTGCCCTCCAGCCCCTAACCCACCTACGACGATTTAAGCATGGCAATGATGTGGGAGCGGCTTTAGCCGCGACAATCGCGGCTAAAGCCGCTCCCACAGTTAAATTATCAACGGACTTGCAAAAAAGCTGACTGCTCGTACTATGCAGCTTTTCGATTCGTCGTCTAAAACAGCTTACTATCCAGTTTGTAGGCCGCGAACCCAACATTTGTGCTTAAATTGCTTATCTCAACTTACCCTGCTGATGGACGCCATGAAACACCCTGAATTCCCGCTAACCGACGCATTAATTTATCTCAACCATGCCGCCGTAGGCCCCTGGCCTAAAAGAACCGGCGCAGCGGTAATCAAGTTTGCCGAACAAAACACCCGTTACGGCTCGTATTTTTATCCGGACTGGCTGAACAAGGAAACCGAATTACGCAGCCAATTACAGACGTTGTTAAACGCCCCCTCTCCTGCCGATATTGCGCTGGTTAAAAACACTTCGGAAGCCTTGTCCTTTGTCGCTTACGGTTTGACCTGGCGGCCCGGCGATAATATTGTGTCCAGCAATGAGGAGTTTCCCTCGAACAGACTGCCTTGGGAATCCTTGGCCGATCAGGGCGTGGAATTTCGCCAAGCCGACCTGCACAGCGCCGGGACGCCGGAGGATGCTTTATTTGCGCTGGTCGATGGCAACACCCGCTTACTGACCATCAGTTCCATACAATTCGCCTCGGGCCTGCGTATGGACTTGGCAAGAATCGGCGAATTCTGCAAGCGGCGCGGCATCCTGTTTTGCATTGACGCCATCCAGAGCCTGGGCGCGGTGCAATTTGATGTACAGGCTTATCAGGCGGATTTTGTAATGGCCGACGGTCATAAATGGATGCTCGGCCCCGAAGGTTTGGGGGTTTTCTACACCACGCCCGAGGCCAGGGACAAGCTAAAGCTGACCCAATACGGCTGGCACATGATGAAAGACATCCGCAATTATGAAAACCAGCCGTGGGAAATTCACCCCGCCGCCCGTCGTTTTGAATGCGGCAGCCCCAATATGCTGGGCATCCATGCTTTTTCCGCCAGCCTGTCTTTATTGTTGGAAACCGGCATGGCCGCAGTCGAAGCGCAGGTTTTAGAAAAGTCCGATTATGTAAAGGATGCGCTCGATAAGAACCCGCAGTTGGTCTTATTGTCGGCGAAGCAAAGTCCGCTTAAATCGGGCATTGTCATCTTTAAACACCGTACGATTGCCAACGAGACGTTGTATAAATACTTGCAGGAAAACGGCGTGGTTTGCGCCTTGCGCGGCGGCGGCATACGTTTTTCGCCGCATTTTTATAATACGTTTGAGGAAATCGACCGGGCCTTTGAGTTGATAGGCGTTGTAGATAACTAAGGCATGCAACGACAATGGGCTATTAAACCGGCATGATGACTATACTTTCCGATGCTTGCCGAGACATCCTGACTGCCATTTGTCAATACGCAATCGTCCCAGCTTGTGCTTCGTTAGAACTGCCTACATCATGATACATGCTGAAAGTCATGAAAAGATGGCAAAACCCAAGTAACCCAATCATTGCTTAATATTGATATTTTAAAACCGGATAATTATGCGAAATCGAACTAAACAATACGTAATATTGGGTTTATTTTTTGCGCTATTACTCGGTTTACTGCCCAGCGCCGAAGTAATAGCCGATGATTTGCAACCGCCTCAGCAAATCATCCAAACTGTCTCGGCACAGTTGCAGCAAAAACTGAAGGACAAATCCTTTACCAGGAATTTCGCGCAAGTTACGCAATTCGTTGACGGCGTTATTTCCTTGCATACCGATTTCAACAAAATCGCACCGTTAGTTCTGGGGAAACACTGGAAAACGGCAACGGCCGGGGAACAGGAGCGTTTTAAACATGAGTTCCAAACCCTGATCGTAAGAACCTATTCCAGGGCGTTTGTAGAATATAATGACTGGACCATGCGTTTCATGCCGCTTGAAATGTCCCATGAATCCACAAAAGTCACCGTAAAAACAGAGATTCTGCAACCCGGCCTGCAACCTGTCGACGTCAATTACCGAATGCTCCTGACTAAAGGCGAATGGAAAGTCTACGATATTATGATTGATGGCGTGAGCCTGGTGACGAATTACCGCTCGACTTTTAATGACGAAATTCAAACCAAAGGTTCATTAAGCGCCGTTATTGATAGCTTGGTTAAGCGTAATGCCGAAGCGCTTTCAGCAAAAGATTCCTGATGACGGAATTTAACCGCAAGCTAAAAAACTTCGTTCACACGTTGGCGCTTTTTCTTTGCATGGGCGGCATTTTGGCATTAGTCGGTTTTATTTTGGCCGGGGTAGACGGCATTTTGTGGGCGGCCGTTTTAGGCGTTCTGATACTGGTTATCAGTCCGAACATATCGCCCGCTTTCATCTTTTCTCTGTATGGCGGCAGATTGCTATCGGCAAACGATGCGCCCGGCCTTTATCGGGTAACGCAAGAGTTGGCCGCTCGTGCCGACTTAGCTGCGCCGCCCGAACTTTACTACCTGCCCAGTCAACTTATGAATGCCTTCTCGGTAGGTACGTCGGTAAATCCGGCAATCGGTCTTAGTGATTCGTTGCTGAATACACTGAGCATGAGGGAGATTATTGCCGTACTGGCACACGAAATCAGTCATATCCAGCATAATGATGTGCGGGTGATGACTTATGCCGATGTCCTCAACCGAATCACCCACACCTTGTCTTTGACTGGTTTTTTGTTGATTTTTTTAAACCTGCCGCTGTATTTTCTGGGCTTGGTGACGATTTCCTGGTTTGCATTAGGCGTGCTGATTGTAGCGCCAACCATTATGGGTTTCCTGCAACTGTCATTATCGCGAATGAAGGAGTTTGATGCCGATCGCCAAGCCGTTTTATTAACGGGCGATCCCGAAGGTCTGGCAATGGCATTAACTAAACTGGAGGTCTATGAGTCCTCGGTTTTCGACATGCTGTTGGGTCGAGGTCATAGAGGATCGATTCCATCCGTCCTCAGGACGCACCCGGATACCGAGGAAAGAATAAAACGCTTATTAAGTTTGAAAAAAAACTCGCAACAGGCTTTGACGCATTCAAACCACGACAGATTTTCCGTACCCGTCCATTATCAAAAATCAATCAGGAAACCGCGCCGACATTTAGGCGGGTTTTGGTACTGACGACGTCCGTCATTCTTGCATCATACCCTTGCCGTAGCCCGGCGGACTTGCCCATAAGGACGCCATCAATAATAACTTCCGCTTAGGGTTGCCACGCTCTGCGTGGTAATCCAGTCAGGACGCTCTCCAGCGCCCCGAACCGCAGAGCGGTTCAGGCTACATTCCCACGCAGAGCACTCGTCGTTATACACAAATACTCAAGTACACCTCGTTCCCACGTGCTACGTGGGAATGCAGTGCTGGACGCGCTGCGTCCCGTATACGCAGACGTTGCCCATGATTCGCGGCGCAGCGCGCCTTGAAGGCATTCCCACGCGGCGCGCTCGTCTTTATACACAAATCTCTGCGAGACGCCGTCGTTCTGGCAGGGATGCCGGAACCCAGGCACAGGGAGGTGACGCTTCGTATTCCTCAAGTACCAGTAGAGTCACCAAGTTACCGTCCATGGCGCTGGATACCGGCATCCATGCCGGTATGACGACTCTGAAACACACTTGTGTATAACGCTGAGCGCAGAGCATGGAAACGATGAGTTATGTTTCGGGAAGTTATTACCGACCCTATCTTAAAATAGGGCTGAATGGGCAATGACGCTGGTTTTTGACTTCATTGATTTATTTTTCAGGCACAAACTTAAGAATCACAGGGAACAGTTGCTGATCCCTGTGATTTCTAAACCCATGCCCGCAACCGGTTTAACTTAACGCTCCGGCGAATTTTGCTGACAAAATAGAATTAAGCAGGTAATTTGGTGACTTTTTTTGATGCGCGCTTAACGACCCAAGCAAATAGCAATAAGGTTAGAGCGCTTATCAGCTCATTGATAAAGGATAAAAATGAACTTTAAAACCGGTTTAATAAAAATGGCAATAAAATGGACGCCCAATAGGCTGATTATATGGGTGGCCAATATAATACTTAAGGGCATTGCGGAATTAGTGGATTTTAGTTTTGATCTTGAAGCCCGAAAATCATACGTGCAAATTCAGCTCCTCGGCGAATCCGAAACAATTGAAGTTTGGCTGGAAAATTTCACCGTTGTTAGCGATGAGGCGGGCCACAGCCTAATCATTGAACAAGCCCGATCAAACCGGATTTGGTTGAATAACTTACTATCCCGTATCGCAGGAAAAGCCTGGAAAATTCCTGTGATACCTCAATTCACGGCTGAAATTGAGCTTATTTGCGAACTGTTCAAGGCCGAAAGTAGAGAAGAAGCCGAAACGCCGGTTCAGGAAGATAATGTGTACGCGGAACAGGGAGAACCCGGTCCCGCTGAGAGCAAGTAATCAACCGCTATCAATTTCCAGGACGCAAGGTTATGTCTAAAGTGACGCTTTTCGTTTGCACTAATTACCGTTATTCCTTGAATCATCCATCGTGCGGAGCGCGTGGCGGTGAAAAATTATTGCAACAGCTAGAGATCGCAGCGGGAGGCTATGATGTCAAAGTGGAGGCGAGTTGCTGTTTTGGGCATTGCGTGGACGGCGCCGTAGTAAAAGCCGCGCCTAATGGCAGTTTCTATCATAAGGTCACAGAACTTGATATTGCAAAAATAGTGTCCGATGCCATGCTATTGGACGCTACGCTTGCGGATTAATCGCTACAGACGGACCGGGCATGTTGCTCGTTAAAGAAAAAACACCGACGGGGCCGGTTATTTAATCGGTCCGCACGTTTAATGCTTCAATGCCGGCAAACGTTATGATCGGGGCGAATGCACAGCTGTAACCTGCTGACTTTCAATGATGCGCTATGCAGACCTTCCAGGTTTTTAAAACCTGGAAGGTCTAATCTGCAACGTTTTGACACAGATGGGACGTTTCGAATCGAGCAACATGCCCAATCCGGCTTGATTCGAAAGTTACCCCTTCGGCTACGCTCAGGACGGGCATGGCGCGGGATAACTATTTCCGGGATGACGAGCGCAGAGCGTGGGAACGATGAGTTATGTTTCGGGAAGTTACTACCGACCCTATCCTTTAGTGAATATGTACCTCGCGCGACTTTACCGTATCGCTTCTGCGTAAAGTGTAGCGTTCCTCCAGCTCGCTTGGCATCTTCGCGCCATCGCTGTTAAGCTGAATGAGCGTCCCATCGTTTTCAATATGATATTGCCGTGTGTTGGGTTCGTTACGCGGCGTTAAAACAACGGTACGCTTTTCATCATCCCAGCTATATTTGCCTTTTTCATAAAACTCCCTTGAGGAGTCTCTTGCCGGCTGAGTCACCAGCAGATAATTGTTATTTTGTTTTAAAGACAGCGTCGTTTTAATTCCATTGCAATCGTTGCACGGGAGATAACCGTAAAAAACGCCATGAAACTCCAGACTCTTATCGATAGGGTTTACATGCGCGGAGTGATCTGTATTTTGCTGACTGCTATTTACCCGCGCTCTAAGATACTTTTCTTGAGCTTCAAGGTCTGTTTTTGCCATTGCCGGATGATAAACAGAAAGTAGAATGCCGAATAAAATCAAAGTCCGATTTTGTTTTAATTGTTTTTTTAATGTTTGCATATAAATACCTCTTTAAATGTGTAATTCATGGTCAATGCTTGCCGGACAACGATCACGAAGCCCGAGTTCCGTACAATGTAGGTCGGTTAGCTTAGCGTACGTCTACGATCAAGTCCAAGCCGACTCCTGGCGAGCCCTTGAAGCAAGCAGGGTTAAATAAAATACCGGCCAACCTCAGACAGGCTTGTCGACATCAACCGCGCCTTCTATCCCGTGGTCGGTTTTAGACGCTTTCTTAGCCTCATACATTTTTTCATCGGCTTGCCGGATCAAGGTATCGGGCTCTCCGTATTGATCCGGTCCGGATTGCACGATGCCGACGCTCAGCGTTACATTTTCCAATCGCCGACTGATTTCAGCGTTGAGGCGATTGATGTATATCTCCCTAGCCTGCTCTTCTTGGCAATTGGGCAGTATTAAACAAAATTCATCGCCGCCGTAACGAAAACAGCAATCTTCTTCACGGGAAATTTGCCTGATCGCGGCTCCCACCGTGCGCAAGATATGATCGCCGTGCGGATGGCCCTGAGTATCATTGATAGCCTTGAATTCATTAATGTCCATATAAACAATGGATACCGGTTCGCGTCGCCGTTGAGCGACCCGCAGCGTCCGGGTCAGGGTTTCGTTCAAATAGCGTACGCTTAGCAAACCTGTCAGCGAATCCACACGGGTTAACTCTTCGAGTTGATGAGTGCGCTCCATGACCTTTTCTTCCAATGCGCTGGCATAACGCTCGGATTTTTCCTTGGAAATTTCGATTTCCGAAACCAGGCTGCGGATATAGGTTTCAAATACCAGTGTTATGTCGAACAACAGCAATTTGTCGAGTGCGGCCAGCATGCCCTGACGATCTCTCTTTTCGGGGAGCGTTTCGAAAATTATTTCAAGCAGCAAGCTCTTGAGCACGTTTATCGCAGCGAGATACAGCTTCGGCTCGACGCCAATGCGTTTATGCACCAAGCCGATCCGGAGCCGATTGTTCACATACTCGAGATCGTACAGGCCGCTGAATAAGTCGAGCACATATCTGCGCTGCGCATTCTTCAGGCGATCCAGAGTATCCGCGTCGCCGATCAACAGCGCGATTTCGGCTACGCCGGTCTGCATTTGGTAAAAAGTTTCCACCAAGGCATCGACTCTGCCTTCAATGATTGAACGATAGTCTTTCAGCCGTTTGACATCCTCGTCGGTCAGCGCAAGCAGCGATTTACGATTCTCTATATCGAAGTCAGTAATTCGCATCTGCTCGAGTAAAGTTTGATCGGTTTGTTTCAATTCCATCTCCTACTGTGTAATTTTCAGATTTAACCTGATATTGCTCTTAATCAAAGATAAGGGGGTATCGGCAGCCCGATAGAAATGTCGATTTTTTTACCAAACCAAGGCGTCACCCCGATAAGCGAGAATAGCCTAAGAACCGCCAAACATAAAGCGGGATTGTTGAATCCAATCGAAGCGGCAGCATTGTCCCCGGCCCGAAAACTCCTAACTTCAACCCCTTGAATCGCAAGGTATTCGGATTCATAGCCGAAATCGCCGACGGCTATTGTTTAACAGCGGGCGGATGAAACAAATCCCATCGATCTGTATCGATGACGATCTTGTCACTTATCACTTTCCTTAAATAGCGCGCCATACCGGCATGGACTGCCGGTATCCGGAGCGCATGGATGTACCATCCTTGGCTCCCGGATCCCGGCCATCCCTACCGGAATGACGTGTTGGACATTTCCGTTAAGCTGCTGGGTGTTAAGCGATGATGATAACGGGATGACTAAACCGGCATTAAATCGGTAAAATAGCGGTTTTTATTGTCCAGCTCCTTAAAACATAATGCGTACTACTCAATTCCCGCTCAATACCGTTAAAGAAACTCCGGCCGATGCTGAAATAGCCAGCCATCAACTGATGATCCGCGCAGGCCTGATCCGCAAACTGGCCGCCGGTCTTTACAGCTGGTTACCCTTGGGACTGCGGGTCATGCGCAAGGTCGAGAAAATCACCCGCGAAGAAATGGAAAAAACCGGTGCGCTGGAAGTGCTGATGCCCGGCCTGCAACCGGCCGAACTGTGGCAGGAAACCGGGCGCTGGGAACAATACGGTCCCGAACTGGCGCGATTAAAAGATCGTCATGACCGCGATTTTTGCCTGGGCCCCACGCACGAAGAGATCATCACCGATCTGGCACGCAACGAGATCAAAAGCTACAAG
>Ga0208885_100829_pt1 | contig 9497 bp, 11 predicted proteins | sample LakWasMe74_LOW10_2_FD_183902 | JGI IMG/M metagenome (GOLD analysis project Ga0208885, IMG submission 183902) | Freshwater sediment methanotrophic microbial communities from Lake Washington under simulated oxygen tension - Sediment Metagenome... | ecosystem: Environmental > Aquatic > Freshwater >...
AAGCCTATTGGCATATTTTAAAGTATCAAATGTAATCGCTGCCATGATATTGCCGCCTGTTTCTATTTGAAATTTAGTCTACCACGCTTGACAGCCAAGATAAACCTGGAGTTGGATTCCCAAACTGGAGATTGGGAATCGGCATAAAATAAAAATGCACCGTACAAGACTTGACCTTTGCTTACTTTGCGAAATGCGTTGCGCAGTTGCCGGACGTGTCGCGCCAGCAAATCGGAACAACGAGTAGCAGGACGGGGCATGTTGCCTCGTCCTGCTCGGGAAAACCGCATGCCCGGTGGTGTGAGGAATGACGGGGGAAATCCCGTCATCTCCACCCGATCAGCGTTAAGTGCATCTAATCGTGTTGACGGTTCAATTACATGCGTCCAAGTAAAGCATGGCAGTTGCAAAGTCGCTTTCGTCATCGGGGTTTTTCATCATGGCGGATTTTAAAATTGTTAGTTTGTCTTCCGTCGGTTTGAGGCGTTTGTTAATGGCATCAAGTTCGGGACCTAAAGCTTTTAATTTGGCTTGATCGTGATGCTGATGAGCTATCAGAAGTTCCTTCTTGATTTTTATTTTTTCGCATTGATCCATGTGCGATTGCTTCATCAAATCAATGGCGGCTTCCACCTCCGCGCTGTTGGCGGCAACAGACGCGGAGAAAAAAATTCCAACGGCGACTGCCAAAGTAAAAAACAACTGTTTGAATAACACAGCCTTCTTGTGAAATACAGGATCTTGTAAATCTTTACTGTGTTGAAAAACAAACACTTTAGGTTCGGCATTTTTATCTTTCATAGTGGTTTCCCTTGCTTCAACATTAAAGCTGAGTTGAGCAGCTTGTCTGCTCAAACGAAACTTATGCCCTTTGGGTATAAGGATTTTTTCATGATCGCCTGCCCAAACTGGCTAGTGGCTAACGATAATGACCTGTCTGCTAAGAGCGGTACTACGCCACGGCAATTGTTGGCCTTTAAAATTAAGAGAACTGCCGCTGTTTTCCAAATCAAAACTTTCATTAAGTTCCGCATCCTTTTCAACTGGGCGTGGCGCATTGTATTCGCCCAAGTAGGTTTTAACCCCATTTGGATGCAAAATCAACACGGCGACTTGCTGCCGATAGAGTCCATAGAATGGGCTGACAACAGATCGTTGCTTTGAAGCCCCGGATTCCGCAAGCTCCATCCAGGCTACTTGCTGGCTATTCCTGTATTTCCTTGGCAAAGCTCAATAGTCGGTTTAAATAATTATGAAATTTCACATCGCGAAACAACGTTTCATAATGTGAAATACGCCCATTGGGCGTACAATTATATTTACAGCCCACCCTTAGGGATTATCGTTAAATTGATTTTTCCGTAGGAAAAAGCACCCTCAGGTGGTTTTTCTTTTAGGAGCAAAGAGTGTGTGAACCATTGTTTATATTGACGGCTATAACTTCTACATTGGTTTACTCAAGAACACGGCGCACAAATATAACAACCCATACTAACAGGAGGCGGACATGCAGTTTTTTGATGCTACGAATGCAACGACAATTATCCGTAAAGGTTCTGAGGGCCGCACGAAAGAGCAACGAGCGGAGCTGTTGAGAAAAGCGCAGATACTCGATGCCAATGGCGATTATGTGAAACGCTTCTTTTCCGCAGAGACCTTGGAAAAAGACAAAGCCCGCCGTCTAAGCAAATAAGGTGTACTCGTCAAAACCTGCCTTTGTCCTTGGTTTTCATGGCCTTGACGAAACGGTAGGCAAAAAGGTGCTGAATGGCGAAGACATGCTTCGGCCCAGCACAAACAGCTATGATTGGCTTGGCCCTGGGGTTTATTTTTGGGAAAACAGCGACGAACGCGCCCGCCAATATGCCGAACAGGCCTGTAAACGCCGCAACTCTACAATTAATCAACCTTTTGTTATCGGCGCCGTCATTGATCTTGGCAACTGCCTGGATTTGCTTGATAAGAGATGGCTGGATTTTCTGCGCGCCGCTTATGACGACATGGTATGTGGGCTGGAGGATCACGAGCTACCCGCTAACCGACCGTTTGGCGAGGCGGATGTTAATTTCAAAAAGCGTGATCTTGATTGTGCGGTGATTCGCTACGCTGTCGCATTAGCCCAAGCAGAAGGTATTAAATTCGATTCTGTCAGGGCTGTCTTTTGGGAAGGCGAAGCGCTTTATCCCGGTGCCGGTTTTAGAACGCATAACCACATTCAATTATCCATCATCAACCCTAATTGTATTAAAGGGATATTCCTTCCTCGTGAAAAAGTCGATTTTTAGCTTTTCAAACTAACATTGACGACCGCAACTTCAATAGACTGAGCCGGGGCGAGTACGGTTTTCTATCGTGAAAGCTGTAAGACGAAACTCCCACCGGCCAAAAACCGGACAATCTAAGCCAAAGCCGTGAACGCCGCAGTCCCCAGTGAACCGCACTACCATAGGAATACACACGTATCGAGCGACTTCCCGTGCGGTTCGTGCCTCACCGCACGCTACGGGCTAAACTGGGGATAGGGAATCATCACAAAATAAAGATGCACTGCACAAGACTTGACCCTTGCTTTTCGGCGTGGCACATTGTATTCGCCTATGTCGGTTTTAACCCTATTTGGATGCAAAATCAACACGGCGACTTGCTGCCGATAGAGTCCATAGAATGTGCTGACAACAGATCGTAGTTTCAAAGCCTCGGATTCCCCTGCGCTTCATCCTGGCTACTTGCTGATCATGTAGTTAGCCACCTGTGCGGTCAGGTCCACCTTGGTCAAGCAAGACCATGGCAAGGTCAAAGTAGAACGAATTAAGCACTTCAATAAGACAGCCATCTAGACCATACCACTCCTCTGAAAATTTCTTATCCAGATGAATTGTGTCATCGCTGAAGTCGAAGCCCGCCGTTGCTGCTTTGCGAACTAAGCTAAAGATACGGTCAAACGTCAAAGACTGTCCGAGAACATGGGCAAAGTCGTTGCGAAGATCATTCAAATCGTTAAGCGCGTCCGCCTGAGATTGATCTATGAAGCCGAAAGAGAGACATTTGGACGTCTTGGTTGGAAAATTCCATTTCCAAGTAGTGTCATTTAAAACTCGGAGCTGAATGAGTTCGACCAACAGCGCCTCAATTACAAGATGGCCCTTTAGAACAGTGACAAGAGCGTGGTCCTTCTTACTCAGCTCATGAAGATAGTGCTCGAAAGAAGGTTCGGCAGAAGCCTTGCGCATAGTAATCTCTTTTTATGGGTTAACGTGGAGCTGGCAGACTGTGTACTTTTGCGTAGTCCCGCTTGAGCTAAGGTTAGCTGTCTTTGACTGCAATTTTCTTAATAACTTCATCTTTAGCGAAGTCTCCGGATTTCGCTACGTGCCATCGAGGCTAAGCGCTTAAAGAATTTCGCGGAGCTTGTCGATTACAAGACGGAGTTCTGCGGTCTGCAGTTGAATGAATTCAGTATCAGGGACTTCAATGCCGTGTACCAGTTGATTCCGGAATCGTCGAATACGCTCGGTTGCTTCGATGAGTTCGTCGGGAACGTTGTCGACGAATCGAAGTAAACGCATGGATGGCACACCAATTTCAGTGGCACTCTTTCCCTTGACATAGGCTCGGATCATCTTCTCGTATTCGATCCAGAGAGACATAAACTGCCCAAAGGCTTCGCTTTGTGTAACTCGTGAATAGTCTGTTGGGCTTATGGCTGATACCGGCATGTCGGATAGTCGAATCTGCTCGAATAGCGAATAGCGTGCGGTATCTTCTGACAATACTTGGTCAATAACTTGTTCGGCCAATGGTCGGCGTTCAAAGTCGGTATGTAGTGCGGCCACATACTTCGCAAGCTGCTCCGGTGTATTCAGTTGAAGATCCTTCAGCAAGCGGAACAGCAGATCGACTCGTCCAATCACTGCCTCGTGGACGTTTAAGCCTGCAAGTTTGTCTCTAGCCATCTCCAGTAGAGAGGATGCAAGGTCATAGTGGCTTGTATATTCTCTATCATAGGCAGACACTCGAAGATCACCAGCTCTCTGCAAGCGCTCTAGTGCGATTTCGCCAGCCAAAACCAAGCCGTTCAACTCGTCGAGGATTGCGTATTCGTCGACAGAGAGTTGGCCCTGTAGAGGCTTGTAAACTAGGTCGTGTTCGACTTCTGACCATGCATGCATGAGAACAGATGCGACTTGAATCTCAACGCGGGCTTCTGTGTAGCGCTTCTGAGACTCGTTGAGAAGTGTCTCGGGTAGCCGAATGCGGTAGTGTGCAGCCCAATATCCTGAAAATCGCTTCTTGTATGGCGGTTGCGCACTGGTCGGCAACTCTTTTGGATCGGCGACCGTTAGTGATGGATTTTCCTTAATAACCCGCTGTTGCGTACTGGTCGGAAACTCTTTCGGATCGGCGACTGGTACAAATAGCGATTTGATAATTCTTCCAACTTCCTCGCTTTCTGCTGGAAAGTAAAGTGCTACGCGAACTCCAGCTAAGTCGACAATGTCTTCATAGATATCATCGACAGTGTTGTAAACCTTCTTGACTGCACGTTGGCGAACTTTAGTTTCGAGTCGTGCTGGATTCTTCGCACGAGAAGTGACAATTGCTCGTATCCCGGCTGATTGTAGATTTGAATCTAGAACCTGAGCCACCATGCGGCATGCTTGTTCATAAAAATCGTACTCCTTACGGTACCGCGACACAAACTGAGCAATCAAGTCCAAGATGAATTCTCCGATCTAAATAATAGTTATGCTACATGATCCTGAACCAATTATATTAAGCATACATAAGCCGACGCCCCTTTGGTTCAGGAATTGGGTCACCGAACTCTGCTGCCGTATCCAGCCAAAGCCCAATAGCCTCATTTGCATTCGCAAGCGCTTCTTCTTGGGTGGAGCCATGCGCCATGCAGCCGGGAAGTTCCGGGACTTCGGCGATAAAAGCACCATCTTCCTTGCTCCAATATAAAATGGTCTCGTATTTGTCTGTCATATTTCAACCGGCAACTGGTACTTAATGATTACGAACCTGTATGGCTTCACCTTAAACTGCGTATCCAACCTACCGAGCCGCCAAAACAGAAATTTGCCCCGCTTCGGCATTATTTGCCCGTGGCCGGATTACGATTTCAACATCCTGATCTAGCGCGGTCAAAAATTCCATCAGACGCTCGACCGAAAAGTTGTCCAGGCGATAGTTTTTGAGTGCAGACACTTTGGGTTGCGGTATGTCCAGCAGTTGGGCTGTTTCGCGCTGTTTAAGCCGACGGCTGTTGAGCAGCTCGTTGATTGCGAATGCCAGCCGGGTCTTGGTCTGGCGTTCGGTTGCGTCAGGCAAGTCCAAATCGGCGTAAACGTTGCCGGTGCCGTGGGTTATATCGTTGTTATTCATTTCATCCTCCAGTCTTGTTTGTGCCTTGGCTAGTCTCGTAATCGGCTTGGGCACGTTTTAGCCGCTCGGCAATCAGGTTGATGTCGGGCTGCGGCGTTTTGATTCCGGCCTTCGATTTTTTCTGAAAGGCATGCAGAACATAAACCACGCCAACAAAGCGCACGGTGTAAACCGCTCTATAGGTATCGCCACGATAATCTTCAACGATTTCGAAAAGCCCCGGCCCATCGCCTTTCCACGGCTTGGCCTTGGGGTGCTTGGCATTGATCTGGGCCAAGCCCAGCGCATAGCCCATGTCGCTTTGTACTTGCTCAGGAAAGCCAAGATAGTCTTTTTTGGCGGAACCAACCCAATGCAATGGTTTGGAACGCGGCGTGTTTGGAATATTGACCATGCCAAAATATACCAAATCAAGGATATTTTATCAACCCGTAGGGAGGGGGCTTTTATGCCTCTTAGCAAATTTGGCGATGAGAGACAGCAAGTTCGGATAAACAAATGAAACCATTTATGGCCTCCCAAGCACTACATCCACCCGCCGAAATTGGCCTTGGCGTAGCGCTTCAGCGGCTTGCCCCCCCAGATGTTCACCTTCGACCGTCTGCATACTGCCGTCCCGCCCATATAAATCGTAACGGCGAGGCCTAACGGCAGCGCCACCGAAAGTATCTAGTCGCTCGGGGTTGATGTAGACCAGCAAGGTTGCCCCCAATAAAGCGCAGGCCGCGCTGCCCGCTGGCAATGTTTCTTCAAAACCGAACGGATTGACGCATTGCCCGTCCGTTGCGAAAAACGATTTCGACAACACCGGCGTAGGCCTGAACAGCAATTTGCCTTGCTCGAACACAAACGGATTAGGCCCCAAGAACAGATGCGTCCAAAGGTGCAAAAACTCTACCGTGGAACCGGAAAGGCGGGCTACGCAGCCGCGTCCATGTTGCCGCGGATCGATAGCGAAACCGCTGCTGACCAGGAAGCTGGAGTTTTCGACCGGGTTGCGTCTGTATTCCGCAGGGTCGCGGAAAGCCACCAGCAGTTGTTCAATTTGACCGTAAAACTCATCGATTAACCCGGCCCGAACCATTTCCAGCACGAACTTGTAATGCATGTGCAGGAAGATGGAGCCGTTTTCCAGCCAGCCGTAGTTGAAAACCCCGATTCGTCCCAAGTCCAGCGCATTTGCCCCTAGCGGTTCATTGACGCGGTACATGCCCAACTTTTGGTCGAACAGCTCGGAGTTACGCGCGGCGTCGTATAACCGTCGGACTTCTTCCGGTTCGGCGATGCGCAGAGCATGAACAAAGCCCTCCAGGAACAGCGGCAGCGGTTTTTGCTTGAAGCGGGTTACAGCCGCCTTGCCGTCCTCGATTTCCTGATACTGCTCGGCCTCATAGGAGAAATAGGTGGCTATACCTTCCGGCGTCCGGGCTTTGTCGATTGCCGTATCCAGATAGCTCGAAACCGTCTTCAGGAAGGTTTGCACTGATGCAACAGAAAGGACGTGTTCAGCACCATCAAAACCCATGAATACTTTTTCCCGATAGGCTTCCTTTTGGGCTCCGCTTTCCTGCCAGAATAACTCTGGGGGCAGGTTCGGGCGATTTAACAGCGCTTCCAATCCGGCTATGAAATCCGCCAGCTCAGTCGGCAGGGGAATGTCTCCAGCGACACCGGCCAGGGCTTTCGAGGTAAAGTCCACCAAGCGCTTAAGCTCGATAGTTTCATTGACCGAAGAACCGAAAATACCGGGCAGACCGTTCAACGCATCGCACCAGCCTGGGCGGTCGGCCTCCATTTCTATACCGACGCCGAACGGGTCTAGCGTGGCCAGTTTGTTGGCGACCAGGGTGAGAATTTTCCCGAGCAGCGTGGTGTAAACGATGTCGCCGTGGCCGCGTTGCGAGCGGACTTGGTGGCGGCGATGGCTGCGGGAGTTAATCAGGGATTCTTTCTCAGGGCTGCCCTGCACCGCGCCGTATTGGCGAACGCCGTTGGGCGTCACCGTGTATTTTTGGCAGCGAGGAACGACAAAATGGGTGGAATCGAAGAAGGTGTAGGTCTTGTCCTGGAACAAGCCGGGCAATCGGTCCGGGAAAATCGCCGCGTAGCTGATCAGCAAATCCACCAAATACGTCCAGTGATCCGACCAATAGCCGCGGTCGAATTCGGCATCTTCGACCTCCTGAGCTTGCGCCAGGATTTCTTTGATAATGGGTTCCGGGTTTTCCGCGCTTTGCAGCACCTGCCATAATTCGGCGTATTTAAACTCGCGGGACAGCAGCTGTTCCAGACCGGGATGAGAGGAATATAAACTCTCTTCTTTATTTAAATTTCCTCTCACCCAACCCTCTCCCTCTGGAGAGGGCTTTATGCTACTTAAGTCAACAGTAAAGCGGGAATTCCGCAACGAACAGGGATTGTAGCCGTCCGGCTGAACCAGGTTGAAGAAATAGCGGATGTTTTTGTCATCCAGCGCAGGATCGAAGAACACGTCCATCCGGCGGTTTTGCAGCACATCGCGGAAATCGCCGTTGCCTTCGGAAAACGGCGTATCCTGCAACAGAAAGTCGTTGTAATCCCGTTCCAGGTCACCGTGTTTGCGGCCGAACAAATACAGTTGCGCGCCGCCCGGCACTGGCATCGAAAATCCGCCGCGCAAACCGTTGTCCAGGTAGCATTGCCGGGCATGGGCATCGAACAGCGGTTTTGCCGTCGCGGTGAAGATTCGTTGGGTGATGTCTTCAATCAAGCGGCGGTTCGTTTCCCGCTTGGCTTCGAAGTAACCTTCTTTGTCAGCCTCTGCTATGAATTGCTCAAGCACCGATTGCGATTGTGCATGACCGTAAAAGCCGTAAAAGACCTGGCTTTGCCCCGGTTGAAGTTCGACGGTCAACGTCTGGAAAGCCGACGGCGTTTGATTGCCTATCACCTGATTGGCGAAATCCAAACCCTCATCGGCAAAAAACCGTTCCGGTCTGGAAAAATCTCCTGCCAAGCCGAAAATTCTCTCCGCGTCTACGACCACGCTTGTTCGTCCGCCGTTCAAAAAACCGGCGAAGAAATTGCAGGCGATCACCGGCTCCACTTGCGGCGAGTCGGTAGGCCATACTTTCAGCCGATAAAAAGGCAGATTTTCTTCCACGCCCTCGACCCGCATGAAGGCTTCCGAGGTTCGGCTCATGAACTTGAGTATCCATTGATTCATGCCAAAGGGCAGCACTTGCGGCAAACCGTCGACGATTTCTATCTTTTTAGTTTGCTTGGATGTATTGGTGATGGTGACGCGGCGCAGCAATCCGGCCACGGGCGCCTCGGGCAAGGTACTCATATCGGCCCGAATGCAAAATCCCAACTGCGGATTGGTCTCTTCCACGCCGACTTCATCGGGTGTGACGTAAAGGCGTTGCTTGACCTCCGGCCCCGCTCCGCGTTGGAAAGGCTCGTGGGTTAGAATGTGCTCGCCATCGGTAATCTTCAGGAAAGTCCTGAACCCCCGTGACGGCGTCAGTTGATAAGCCTTGTCGGCAGGGAAAAATTCCAAAAAGGCCCCGTCTTTGTTGCGCACGCCAAAACTGGCAATGGCCTGGCCTCGGTTGACATAAAAAGCCCATGCCGGACGGCCCATTGTACCTGCGATGCCGGGCAAAAAACTGGCGAAAGGAGCAAGGTCGTTGTACTGGTCAATGACGAAGCGGTTATCGTTGTCTAAGGCAGAGTTGGTTTGGTTCACGAGGTTGCACCATTTGAGTTGAGTATTGTCGTCGGTATTGGGCGTAGGGCAATATCTGAGCGCCTGTAATATTTAATTGATGTTGTGCGCCTCGAGCGCGGCGTCCGGCATGGGATACTTTGCTGAATGTATAGTGCCTCCACAAAACCCAAACACTGTACGCGCAAACGGCTATCCGGTAAATACCGGACTGTAGCGGTGTTTGACAATGCGAATTGCCGATTTGATGTCGTCATTCATCGGCGATTGTTGTTTGGGCGGCAACCGGACGATGGAGGGCGCGACTGTGGAAAATGCCGGTATGTTCAGGGGGGATTAAATCCGCAGCTAGACCCTGCGGAATTTACTACGTATACTTGGATAGGCTTGCTTTTCAAGG
>Ga0208885_100854_pt1 | contig 9226 bp, 8 predicted proteins | sample LakWasMe74_LOW10_2_FD_183902 | JGI IMG/M metagenome (GOLD analysis project Ga0208885, IMG submission 183902) | Freshwater sediment methanotrophic microbial communities from Lake Washington under simulated oxygen tension - Sediment Metagenome... | ecosystem: Environmental > Aquatic > Freshwater >...
AATCGAAGCCAACCGGGCCGGCTCCAGCCAGGACGCCAAGGCGGCGGTGGCGGTTAAATTCGCCCGCGCCCTGGTCGAGCACAAGGGCGAGGTCACCAACGCCGAGTTGCAGGCCATGAGTGACGCCGGTTTCAGCGAGGCGGACATCGTCGAGGTGATCACCCACGTCGGCATGAACATAATGACCAATATCCTGGGCAAGGCCAGCCGGGTCAGCATCGACTTCCCGAAAGTGGGGCTAAAACAGGCAGCCTAATAGTGAACCGGGCCAAGTCCAAGTGCGGACTTGCGCCCGGATTCTTGCGCTGAATGGAATAAACTATTGCAGATTATGTCTATTCAACGCGGCTGGCGGCTGTGTCACAGTAACCGCCAATGTCTCAAACCCAATCAGGAGCAAGATCATGGCCCGAGCTTTTGCTAAAATCAGTTTCACGCCCGACGTGCAAGCAGTACAAACCGAAATGGGCAGCCGCATGGCGTATCGGACGGCCGAGCTCGGCGAGGCCGAGGAGGTTGTACTGGGCGCTGCCGAGCAAGCTTTTATTGCCGAGCGCGACAGTTTTTATCAAGCCACGGTGAGTCAAACCGGCTGGCCCTATGTGCAGCATCGCGGCGGGCCGGTGGGATTTTTGAAAGTGTTGGACGACCGGACCATCGGTTACGCCGATTTCAGCGGCAACCGCCAATATATTTCGGTAGGTAATCTGCGCGGCGACGACCGGGTGAGTTTGCTGCTGATGGACTACCCGCAACGGCGGCGCTTGAAAATCTGGGGCCGGGCGCGAGCGGTGGACGAACGCACCGAACCGGCATTGCTGGCGAAACTGGAATCGCCCGACTTTCGCGCTCCGGTCGAGCGCGGCATCGTTATCCGAGTCGAAGCCTTCGACTGGAATTGCCCCAAATACATCACGCCGCGCTACAGCCGGAACGAAGTCGAAGCGCTGCTCGTTCAAGCTCGCCAACAACAACCGGCGGCGGTGGCACGGCAAACGCCCGGCGTTTTGGGTAGCGGCGCATTGCCATTAACGATTACCGGGATTCGGCAGCTGACGCCGCGCATTCGCGCCTATGAATTACGTCATGCCGATAGCGAGCCGCTGCCGGCGTACCGGGCGGGCGCGCATCTGCGGGTGCCGATTGCACTCGCTGACGGTAGCGTTACTTCGCGCGCCTATTCGCTGACCGACGCGCAGGACGATCCTGATTGCTACCGTATTGCAGTGCTAAGAATGGACGATGGCGAAGGCGGATCGTCGGCATTGCATGACAGCTGGCAACTGGGAACCCGCATCAACGTCGATGCGCCGGACAACTATTTCAGCCAGCATGACGACGGCCGCCCGGCATTGTTGATCGCCGGCGGCATCGGCATCACGCCGATCAAAGCGATGGCGGAGGCGTTGACGACGCACGGCGCGGATTTCCAGCTGCACTACGCTGGCCGCGCACCGGAACAAATGGCCTTTGTCGAGGACTTGCGGCGGCATTTGCCCAATCGGTGCCGGTTTTATTTCAGCCAAGCGCCAACACCAACCCGGCTGGACGTATCGGCGCTGCTCGGTAACGTATCTGCCGATACCGTCATTTACGTTTGCGGCCCAACCCGCCTGATCGACAGCGTACGCCAAACCGCCCGCCGGCTCGGCATCGCCGAGCAGCGGGTGCAATTTGAAAGTTTTATTTAACCGAAGGAGAACAGGATGATCACGCTATACGACATGCCGCTATCCGGCAACTGCCACAAAATCCGATTATTGCTCAGTTTTTTGGCGTTGCCCTACCAAGCGCGCCCGGTGGATTTGCTCGGCGGCGAACAGCGCAGCCCGGACTATTTGCAAATCAACCCGTTCGGCCAAGTGCCGGTGCTGGATGACGACGGCCTGATCATCCGCGACAGCCAGGCCATTTTGGTCTATCTGGCCAAACGCTACGGCGGCGAACAATGGTGGTCAGACGATGCCTACCGCTTGGCGCAAATTGCCGCTTGGCTATCGACCGCCGCCAATGAAATTTTTCACGGTCCGGCCTTGTTGCGAGTGCATCATAAATTCGGCCGCGACATCGACACCGCCAGAGCCGGGCAAATCACCGCCAAGGTGCTGGACATTATCGACCGCCACCTGGAAAGCCGCGATTGGCTTGTCGGCGACAGCGTGTCGCTTGCCGATTTGGCGATCTATCCCTATTTGGCGCTGGCACCGGAAGGCGGCATCGACATCGGCGCATTTCAAAACATTGTCAACTGGTTTCAACGCATTCAAAACTTGCCCGGATACATCGTCATGCCGGGCTTGTGGCAGGCTTAACTCACTCACCCTTCAATAACGGAGCAACACCATGACCGAAGAAATCAAAGCCCCCGTCCCGCCCTTTACCGCCGAAACCGCGGCGCAGAAAGTACGCATGGCCGAAGACGCCTGGAACTCGCGCGATCCGGACCGCGTCGCGCTGGTCTATACCGAAGACACCCTCTGGCGCAACCGCGCCGAATTCCCGCAAGGCCGAGAGCAAGTGCGGCAATTTTTGCAACGCAAATGGGCCAAGGAAGTGGATTACCGCTTAATCAAGGAGCTATGGGCGTTTACCGACAACCGCATCGCCGTGCGCTTTGCCTACGAGTGGCATGACGATTCCGGTCAATGGTTCCGCAGTTACGGCAACGAAAATTGGGAATTTAACCGGCAAGGCTTCATGCAACGGCGCTTTGCCAGTATTAACGATCTGCCGATCCGGCAGGAACAACGCCTGTTCCACTGGCCGCTAGGCCGCCGCCCCGACGATCACGCCGGTTTGAGCGATTTGGGGTTATGAATAGCAGCGCGGAACTGATGACTTAGGAACATTTAAGCAATGACCATGAAGCGCATGAAGACTTCAATCCTTCATGCCTTTCATGTTCTTCATGGTTTAAAAATAAAGTTATTATGCGCATTCCTAAAAATGCGGCTAGTTAGACCTTCCAGGTTTTAAAAACCTGGAAGGTCTGCCATCGGCATGTTTCCCTTTATCCCGCCATCAAATCCCCAGCCATATCCCCCAGCTTTTTCAACGCCCGTTCCAGCCTATCATTCCACGGCACCGCACAACTGAGCCGGATGAAGTTGCCGTATTTCTTTTGCGTAGCGGAAAACAGCGGCCCCGGCGCAATAATGATGCCTTCCAAACTCGCTTGCCGATGCAATTCCATCGCATCGACATGTTCCGGCAATTCCACCCACAACGCGAAACCGCCTTCCGGTTGAGTTACTTTGGTGCCTTCGGGAAAAAACAGGCTCACAGCCTTAACCATGCGAGTCACGCTTTGGGCATATTCCTGCCGGACCTGGCGCAGGTAACGGTCATAACCACCCTGTTCCAGCAAATGGGCGACGATCAGTTGATTCAGCGTCGGCGTGGCCTGATGCAGCATGTATTTCAGGTTTTCCACTTTTTTCATATGTCGGCCGGGAACCAGCCAGCCGACGCGCAAGCCCGGCGACAAGGTTTTGGCAAAGGACGAGCAATACAGCACCTCGCCTTGTTGGCTCCAGGCTTTGGCGACGGAAGGCCGCTTTACTCCGAAACCCAAATCGCCATAAACATCGTCCTCGACCAGCGGAATGCCGTTTTTTTCCAGCAACGCGACCAGGGTTTTCTTCCTCTCGTCCGACATGCAGGAACCGAGCGGGTTGTTGTAGTTGGAAATCAACAGGCAGGCTTTGATCGGCCATTGTTCGATAGCCAGTTGCAGCGCTTCGATAGAAACGCCCTCACGCGGATGGGTCGGGATTTCCAGCGCTTCCATGCCGCAGGATTCGATGACCTGCAACAAGCCGTAAAAGGTCGGCGATTCGATAGCGATCACGTCGCCCGGTTTGCAGATCGCCAGCAATGCGAGCCTAACCGCATCCCTGGCACCGTGGGTGATGACTATATCGTCGGGATTGACGGCGCAATTCAGCTCGACCATACGCTTGGCAATCTGGCGGCGAAGCTCCTGATTGCCGAGCAATTCGTCAGTGTCGAAACAACGTTTTTCAAACAGGCGCACCACTTTTTGGGTGGCTTGTTGCAGAACCCGCGTCGGTAAAAATGCAGGGGAAGGCACCGAAGATCCCAGGTTGATCTGGTAAGGATCTCTCGCAGCCAGCAGAATCTGCCGTGTCAGGGACTGGCCCGTCACTCGGGAAGGCGTCGCCGAAGGTTCGGAAATATCAGGTTCGGTAATGGCTAGCCGGTGAACGGTGCTGACGTAGTAGCCGGATCGCGCACGGGCCTGGATTCGGCCTTGATCCTCCAGCAGCCGGTAGGCTTCAAGCGCGGTCGAGATGCTTACGTTCAATTGCCGGCTTAATCGGCGTATGCCGGGCAAGCGCTCGCCAGAGCGGTATACGCCCTGTTCGATATGGGCGAGGATGTTTTCGGCTACGGTTTCGTAGAGATGTTTCATGGGCTTTGGATTTCTGCGGTTTAAGCTGGGGTCGGCAAATTTAGCACAACTGTACTGCTTGGCGGTTTAATTTTTTCTATTGTATCGCTCCTTCTCTTATATCACTCGTTCCCACGCGGCGCGCTCGTCGTTACACACAAATGCCCAATAGACGCTCGTTCCTACGCGCCGCGTGGGAATGCAGTGCAGGACGCGCTGCGTCCTATGTACGCAAAAGGCTGGTCGTTATTCGCGGCGCAGCGCGCCTTTAACTGCATTCCCACGCAGCGCGTGGGAACGAGGTAAACCGGGTTTCATGAGCTACACGGCACTGGTCGAAGCCGACGCTGGAGCGTCTGAGACTGCATTCCCACGCCGGAGCGTGGGAACGATAATATAAACGATGAATACGGGTTTTCCATAACAGTTATCCGGTTTATTAAGCAGAACAGATGCCTTAAAACCGCAATCTGTACCCTTAAAATCGTTTTTTCCTGGATCTGTCAGCAAGTTTGCCTCGCTCGTAAACTATCTCCCGTCAATCCCCCTCAGTGATTGACAGTCATAACTCCTCCCTGCATCGCCCTATTGATGCAGGGCTTTTTCATTAATAACGAGGAATATTCCATGCCGGCAGTTCAAAAACCAGCTCACGCCAAAGGCGATTTTTTTGTCGATTACGAAGAGAAAGTATTCGAGGACGTTAAAGCAGAACCGGGCGAAAAGGCCCTGGTGAAGTTCCATACCGTCGCTTTCGAAGGCTCGATCGGTTTCGTGAATCTGTTGCAGGCGACCCGTTTGCAACGCAAGGGCTTTGAAACTTCGATCCTGTTATATGGGCCGGGCGTGACGCTGGGGATTCAGCGCGGCTTTCCGCGTTTGGGCGACGAGGCTTTTCCGGGCCACCAAAATTATACCAATCAAATCAACAAATTCATGGCCGAAGGCGGCAAAGTTTATGCCTGCCGATTCGCGCTGCAAGCCTTGTACGGCCACGGCGAACCCAGCCTGATCGAAGGCATCCGAGCGGTCAGTCCGCTGGATGTTTTAGACATCGTACTGATCCATCGCCGCGAGAATGCGTTCATCCTGGATACCTGGACGATGTAAATCATTCGGTACACTAAAAACGGCGGTTTTGTCCACGAAAGACACGAAAAACACGAAATAAACCACTTAGTTCTACTTTGTCAGATTACACACAAGATCGTCATCCCCGCCGGGAGCGGGGATCCAGTGCCAGGGACGGTAAGCTAAAATCCATCCATGGAGTCTGGATTCATACAGGGCTTCCTGCCCTGTACCCCGATGGGGTTAATGCAAATCCGCTCCCGGCGGATTTGTCCGGCAATCCCTGCCGGAATGACGATTTTGGATATTGTGTGTTCATTAAATCTGACAACACTCACTTTTTAGATGCCATCTACCGTTAATATTTTCGTGCTTTTTGTGCTTTTCGTGGACCAACGGCTTTTCCCAGAATAATCAGCAACAGGAGTACAGATTGTGACATCGAAAAGAATTGTCAGGGCGGCGGCAGTACAGATTGCGCCGGTGTTCGATTCGGCCACCGGCACTATCGACAAAGTTTGCCAAGCCATTAGCGATGCGGCCAAGGAAGGCGCTCAGCTGGTGGTGTTCCCGGAAACTTTTGTGCCTTACTACCCGTATTTTTCGTTCGTGCTGCCGCCGGTTGCCGCAGGTCGCGAGCATCTAAAGCTCTACGAACACGCGCCGACCGTGCCGGGACCGGCCACCGATGCGGTTGCCGCCCTGGCCCGCTCGCTGGGCGTGGTCGTGGTGCTCGGCGTCAATGAGCGCGACCACGGCAGCCTTTACAACACCCAACTGATTTTCGACGAATGCGGCAACCTGGCATTAAAACGCCGCAAGATCACGCCGACTTACCATGAACGGATGATCTGGGGCCAGGGCGATGCGTCCGGCCTGAAAGTGGTCGAGACCGGCATCGGACGCATCGGCGCTTTGGCCTGCTGGGAACATTACAACCCGCTGGCCCGCTACGCACTGATGGCGCAGCATGAGGAAATCCATTGCAGCCAGTTTCCGGGCTCATTGGTCGGGCCGATTTTTGCCGAGCAGATCGAAGTCACGATCCGCCACCACGCATTGGAATCCGGCTGCTTCGTGATCAACGCGACCGGCTGGCTGAGCGACGAACAGATCGAGTCGGTGACGCCTGATCCCGGTTTGCAAAAAGCCCTGCGCGGCGGCTGTTGCACGGCGATTATATCGCCCGAAGGTCAGCACTTAGCTGAACCTTTGCGCTCCGGCGAAGGCATCGTCATCGCCGACCTGGATATGTCGCTGATCACCAAACGCAAACGCATGATGGATTCGGTCGGCCATTACGCCCGGCCCGAATTGTTAAGCCTGAGGATCAATGACAGGTCGGCTGCGGCGATGTTCAGCGATGAATTAAATGCAATAAAGCCCTCTCCAGAGGGACGACTTGCAGGGATGCAGGTAGAGCAACGCAGGGAGGAGTTACCGAGGGGAAATTCAAATAAGGAAGAAAGTTTATTTAATCCCCTCATCCCAGCCTTCTCCCTCAGGGAGAAGGAGCAAAAAGCCCCTTTTCCCCAAAGCAGCGAGCAAGCCAGCCATGAATAGAGCCGAACCGCAACTGATTACAGAGCTGCAATCGTTGGGATTGCGGCTGGAGGACGCCGAATCCGGCCTTGCCGTCCGTCGCGGCGGCGCCGGTCCGTCCGACCATAAAGCCGTCGGCATTGGCGGTAAAACCGTGATGGTGCCTATCGCCACCGTCGGGGCGATCAACTCGCCGTTTACCGCCTCAGCTCCCGATGAACAGGGTATCAGCATCATTCGCCGCGATGGCCGCGTCATCGATTCAATCGCATTCCCCCGCCAGCCGCGTTTTTACGGCTTGCAAACCGCTGACGGCGTTCCCTATTCTCATATCGCCACACTACATGCGGCGGACGTGCTGGCTACGACGGTGTTGCAATCCTGCATCCGCTACGGCAACCGTAAAAAGTCCTGCCAGTTTTGCGCGATTGAGCAATCGCTGAAAGCCGGTCGAACCATCCTCCGAAAGACGCCGGAGCAATTGGCCGAAGTCGCCCGTGCCGCGGTAGCGCTGGACGGCGTCAAACACATGGTCATCACCACCGGCACTCCCAACCTGACCGACCGCGGCGCGGCGATTCTGTGCGAGAGCGCTCGCGCGGTGAAAGCCGCCGTCGATTTGCCGATTCAAGGTCAATGCGAACCGCCGGACGACGATAGCTGGTTCGGACGCATGAAAGACGCGGGCATCGACAGCTTGGGCATGCACCTGGAAGCCGTCACCCCGGAAGTCCGCGCCCGGATCATGCCCGGCAAGGCCGGTGTGCCGCTGGAACGTTATATGGACGCTTTCGATGCGGCGGTTGCGGTGTTCGGCCGGGGCGAAGTCAGCACCTACATTCTGGCCGGACTAGGCGATAGCGAGGAGGCGATCCTGGCCGTTTGCGAGCAATTGATAGCCAAAGGCGTGTATCCGTTCGTGGTGCCTTTTATACCGATTACCGGGACGCCCTTAGCCGATCATCCGTCGCCCGAACCGCGCTTCATGCAGGAGCTTCTGCAACCGCTGGGCGCGATGTTGAAACAAGCGGGGCTCCGCTCCGCCGATATGAAAGCCGGTTGCGCCAAATGCGGCGCTTGCTCGGCCCTTTCCAGTTACGAGGCCTGATATGCTGAACGAATCCATTAATCATTTTGTGTCCAACGAGTACCTGGTCAAATGGGTAACCCAGGACTGGGAACGCGAGCAAATGCTGCGCTTGCGGCAAGCGGTGTTTTGCGAGGAGCAAGGCGTTTTCCAGGGCGATGATCTTGACGACATCGACCGGGTTGCCACGCCGATTGTCGCGATTGCCTGCGTCGGCGGCCTGCCCGATGAAGTGGTCGGCACCGTCCGCATTCACCAAGCCGAACCGGGTATCTGGTGGGGCTCGCGCTTGGCGGTGGCGGCCGACTACCGCAAACAGGGCAACCTGGGCGCGGCGCTGATTCGTCTCGCGGTCACCACCGCCCATGCCCAAGACTGCCACACCTTCCTGGCTCAGGTGCAAAGCCGCAATGTGCCGTTGTTTCGCCGCCTGCACTGGCGGTCGTTGCAGGAAATCGAACTGCACGGCAGGCCGCATCACCTGATGCAGGCCGATCTGGCTTGGTATCCGCCTTATGCCGACGGCGAGACCGGTTTTATCGCGACCGGCAGGGTTGCGGCATGAGCGATTTAGCCCGGCTGACTCAGCAGATAAGGCAAAGCATCGGCTTGGCGCATAAGCGCGACATCGCCGCCGTAACAGACATGCTCACCAAGCGGGAAAGCAGCGCAATCGCGCTCGGCGACGACTGCGCCGCGATACCCGACCGGGACGGTTTTTTGCTGCTCGCGGCCGAAGGTTTCCTGAACGAGTTTGTCGCCAGCCAGCCCTGGTTTGCCGGTTACTGTGGTGTAATGGTCAACGTCAGCGATATTTACGCGATGGGCGGCAGGCCGATTGCCGTGGTCGATGCAATCTGGAGCGACGGCTCAGAGCAAGTCCGGCCGGTGCTGGAAGGCATGGTCGCCGCCTCGGAGATTTATCGCGTGCCCATCGTCGGCGGGCACAGCAATCTTCGCAACGACCGCTCGCAACTGTCGGTGGCGATTCTCGGTCGCGCCAACAAATTGCTCAGCAGTTTTGCGGCAAAAGCCGGACAAAAGCTGCTGGCGGCGGTCGATTTGCGCGGGCGTTTTCACGAACCCTATGCGTGGTGGGATGCCAGCACCGG
>Ga0208885_100870_pt1 | contig 9078 bp, 7 predicted proteins | sample LakWasMe74_LOW10_2_FD_183902 | JGI IMG/M metagenome (GOLD analysis project Ga0208885, IMG submission 183902) | Freshwater sediment methanotrophic microbial communities from Lake Washington under simulated oxygen tension - Sediment Metagenome... | ecosystem: Environmental > Aquatic > Freshwater >...
CATTTCTGTTTGCAATCCCGATACCGACTGGGCTTTGGCGGACAAAAAAATACGGCCTTGCCCTACGGAGGAGCCCGGCAATTCGGCGACCGGCTTATCATCATCGTCGGCAATAACCGGAGCGGCGCTGAGCATAAAAAAACAGGCTATTAAAAGAGCATTCATGTGAACAGGACAGTGAGTGTATAGATGAGCTCATGTTATAAGCTGATGTTACGCATTGTCCACGAAAAGCACGAAAGACGCGAAAAAACATAGAACAGTATATTTCTCGGTTAACGATGTAATGCCAAGCATTTAGCCACATTCCTTTTGACAACGTTCATGACAGGTATATGACTTGATACAGGCATGACGGACAGGAGAGGGACGTGCTTTGTTTTTTGCGTCTTTGTTCTCCTCTGTATGCCCACTTTGTTTTTCGTGCCTTTCGTGGACTACGCTTTATTTTTAGATGCGTGCGTAACATCAGTTATAAGATTTCCCTTATTAAATGCATTTTTTTGTTGTTTTTAAAAAATTGCACGTTATCCTTCGACTGCATGAATACAAGAGGTACGACTCCATGGCTGGAGGAGGTAGAGCAATGCATGGCGCAGTACCTGGACAACAAAGCAACTAACTAGACTATTTGGAGATTATCATGAGCGACGTACCGGATAACTTAAAGTACGCAAAAACCCACGAATGGGCGAAAAGGGAAGACGATAATATCGTTCGTGTCGGCATTACCGATTTTGCGCAGGAAGAATTAGGCGATTTGGTTTATATTGAGCTCCCTGAGTTGGGCCGCAAAGTAACGGCGCAGGAGCAGTGCGCCGTAGTCGAATCGGTTAAAACCGCGTCCGATTTGTTTAGCCCGGTTTCCGGAGAAGTCGTCGCTGTCAACGAAGCCTTGGCCGATGAACCTGAACAGGTCAATGATGATGCTTACGGCGCGTGGTTGTTCTGCATAAAAGCCGATGACCCGTCCGAACTGGATGCATTAATGGATGGCGACGCTTATCAGCTGATGATCGAACAATAATCCGGATTTATCTTGCTTGTAACGAAACTGACATACATCTGTGTAATATTTACTTTTTCAATAACTCATATTCGTAACAAATAATGGCAAATCCAAATGCAAAAGGCGTAAAACGCCTAATTAACGCGTGTTTTTTTTCTGTTGCCGGTTTTAAAGCAACCTGGACGCATGAAGAAGCATTCAGACAGGAAGTGATCCTGTTTGTGCTAACGACGCCACTGGCAATCTGGCTGGGGCAAAGCAATATCGAAAAACTGCTGTTGATCGGCAGTATCGTTTTAGTCATGCTGGTCGAATTGTTAAATTCGGCGGTTGAGGCTGTAGTCGACAGAGTGGGGCTTGAGCATCACGAATTATCGGGGCGCGCCAAAGATATTGGCTCCGCGGCCGTTATGATGTCGCTGGCCTGGGCTGCGGTAACCTGGGCATTAATTTTACTTTAACCGCGACTGCTCCAGGCAGTGCGGCATACACACCATCCCTGGCGATAAAGAGGAACACAACACAATGAGTGCATTAATATGCGGGTCTATGGCTTACGATACCATCATGGTTTTTCATGACAAATTTAAGCATCACATTTTGCCGGAAAAAATCCATATCCTGAATGTATCGTTCCTGGTGCCTGTCATGCGCCGCGAATACGGCGGTTGCGCGGGCAACATCGCCTACAATCTCAAACTGCTGGGCGAAGAGCCGTTAACCATGGCTACGGTCGGCCATGACTTTGAACCCTATGCCCAATGGATGGCTCAAAACCAGTTATCCGGCGAATATATCCAAATCCTGGACAACAGTTACACCGGGCAGGCCTATATCACTACTGATGAAGAGGCCAATCAGATTACCGCATTCCATCCCGGCGCAATGAATTTTTCGCATTTAAATTCAGTGCCGACCGACCGCAAAATCAGCATCGGCATCGTCTCGCCGGATGGCAAGGACGGCATGCAATTACATGCCGAACAATTCGCGGAATTGGACATACCTTTTATTTTCGATCCGGGCCAGGGTATGCCGATGTTTAACGGCGAAGAACTGCTCAAGTTTATCGATCAGGCCACCTGGATGACCTTGAATGACTATGAGTCCGAACTGATGCAGGAACGCACCGGCTTGACGCTGGAACAAATTGCCGAGCGGGTTGACGCGCTGATCATTACCTTGGGCGGACAGGGTTCTCAAATTTACGCCCACGGCGAGTGCATTACCATTCCGGCGGCAAAACCCAAAGCGATACTCGACCCGACCGGTTGCGGCGATGCCTATCGCGCAGGACTGTTATACGGTTTGATGAATGACTTGAGCTGGAGCGTGACCGGCCGGGTTGCCTCATTAATGGGTGCAATTAAAATCGAAAATAACGGCACCCAGAATCATTCATTCGATATGGATAGTTTCAGGGAACGCTACCGCGAGAATTTCGGAACTTCGTTTTAATCGTTAACTGTTAAATTTTCACCACGAAGACACGAAGAGCACGAAGAAAACACAAAACTTCATGTACTTCGTGTCTTCGTGGTGAATTTGATTTAAAAAACTTATGACAAGCACTTCATGCTAAAACACACCCAAAATCTCTTAGACATCATGTCGCGCCTGCGCCACCCGGAACAGGGCTGCGCCTGGGACGTTAAACAGGACTTCACCAGCTTGATTCCTTACCTGATCGAAGAAGCCTACGAAGTCGTCGATGCGATTGAACGCAATGACCTGGACGATTTACGCTCGGAACTGGGCGACCTGCTGTTACAGGTGGTATTTCATTCCCAGATCGCCGAGGAGCAAGGGCTGTTCAACTTTGAACAGGTTTCAGCGGGCATTTGCGACAAGCTGATCCGCAGACATCCGCATGTGTTTTCCGATGCCGTTTTCAATACCGACGAAGAACGTCATCAGGCCTGGGAACAGGCAAAAGCCGACGAGCGCCGGGAAAAAAACAAAACGGAAGAACAAGAAAGCGTGTTATCAGGCGTGGCCCGCAATCTTCCGGCATTGATTGAATGCGAAAAAATACAGGATCGCGCCGCAAACCACGGCTTTGATTGGCCGGATGCATTGCCGGTTTTCGATAAGGTGCTGGAAGAACTGGACGAGGTTAAAGAGGCCTGGCAATCCGGGGATCAAGCGCATATTCAAGAAGAAATCGGCGATTTATTGCTGGTTGCGGTTAATTTGGCCCGGCATTTAAACGTCAATGCCGAAGTCGCGCTCAAGGAAAGCACCAAAAAATTCTCCAGGCGTTTTCAACATATAGAACAGCAGGTCAAAGCCTCCGGCCTGAACCTGAAAGACTGCGAACTGGCCGAATTAGATGCCTTCTGGAATCAGGCAAAACTAGCGTTAAGCAAAAAATAGATCATGCAAAAGGGGCGAACGGGCCGCCCCCCTCATATGCATTAAAACTCTTCCCACTCATCAGCGCTTGCCATCTTTGCTTGAGGTTTCGACTTGCTTGCCGAAGCATTGAAATCTTTTTTCAAGCGCATAATCGCCACCCCAACCGCGGTTGACGCGGCAACGAACGCGGATCCGTTACCCAGCAGCGCTTCCGCCTCGCTGAATTTTTTTGCATTGATCATATTAGCTATTCTACCGGCCTCGATATGAAAGGCCGCATGCTTGGACACACAATCGGCATAATTCGGCTCATGGGCAAGGTGATGCTTAACGTCGTGATGCAACCATTTACCGAAATCGCAACAATCATCCCTTGAAATCGTTGCCGCATCCATTTCTTCGCGTTTTGATATGGCGGTACGGAGCTTCACCTTCCACTCGGAATGTTTCTCAAGCGCCTTATCCAAATCGATGCCGACGTTGCCGGCTACCGGCGTATTTTGATAAGACTCTTTCTTGACCGGGGCGCTTTTTACGCTGGCTTGGCTAACAGCGCGCACCGGCTCAGCATTAACAACCGCAATCGAGCCGGACGCATTGTCGTCCAATTTAAAATGTCCCACCGTAACCGCCAGGTTTTGCGTTTGCTCTTCCATCGATTCCGCCGCCGCTGCCGCTTGCTCCACCAATGCGGCATTCTGTTGGGTCACGTCGTCCATTTGCCCGATCGCCTGATTAACCTGCTCAATGCCGGACGTTTGTTCCATAGAAGCGGAGCTGATCTCGGACATGATGACCGTCACGCCGCGGATGGCATTAACAATTTCTTCCATGGTTTTGCCGGCTTGAGCAACCAGCTTGGTGCCGTCTTCGACTTTCTCCACCGAATCGCCAATCAGGCCTTTAATTTCCGCTGCGGCAGCGGCAGCGCGTTGCGCGAGATTGCGCACCTCGACCGCCACCACGGCAAAACCGCGGCCTTGTTCACCGGCGCGGGCCGCTTCCACCGCCGCGTTGAGCGCGAGGATATTGGTTTGAAAAGCGATGCCGTCTATCACCGAGATGATGTCCACCACCTTGCGCGAAGACTCATTAATGCCTTCCATAGTCGATATAACCTGACCGACCACTTTAACGCCCTTACCGGCGATGTCGGTCGCGCCGACGGCAAGCCGGTTGGCATGTTTGGCGTTTTGGCTATTAGCCTGCACGGTGGAGGTCAACTCTTCCATGCTGGCCGCGGTTTGTTCCAGACTGGCGGCCTGCTCTTCGGTTCGATGCGACAGGTCATTGTTGCCTGCGGCAATTTCTTTTGCTGCGATGTCAATCGCAGCGGACGCTTCCTTGATTTGATTGACAATAAATTTCAGCGTTCCCACCGTGTAATTGGAGTCGTCCTTAAGCTGCTTAAAAATCCCCGAATAGTTGCTATCGATCGTTTCGGTCAAATCGCCGCGGGACATGGCGCCCAGTACGCGCACCACTTCATTCATGCCGGTTGAACTGGTCTCCATCAGCTCATTAACGCCTTGCGCCAATTGCAGGATGAAGCCGTCTTTATCCGCCTCGTCAATGCGCTGGTTAAAATCGCCTAACACCGCGCCGCTCACCACCTTGGCGACTTCCTGCTCGATGACCACCTCCGCGGTTCTATCCTTCCATTCCACCACCGAGCCGATTCTTTGCCCCCGCTCGTTGTTGATGGGGTTGACTATCAAATCAAAAGTACGGCTTCCGATGTGAATCTCGCTACGAAGAGTAGAACTTAAGGTATCAAGCAATTGTCTTTGATGATCGGGGTTCTTATGGAAAACATCCATCTTTGCGCCCGATAATTTATTAGCATTAAACTTGGGCAAAACCTTGCTTATGTCAGACTCGGCATGCCGCATCATCATGAGTGCGGCTGGGTTCATATAGATGATGTTACGTTCGTTGTCCGCCACCATCACACTGGACGTAATACCATCAAGAGCAATTTTAATGCGCAGGGATTCGTCGTGCTCTTTACGATCCTTGGTTATACGTGTCAGCAATTGTTGCTGCATGATGCTCATTGAGCGTAACAGGTCGCCCAGTTCATCCTTTTGCCGAATGTCTATGTTAGAACTCAAATCGCCATTTTCAATGGCCCTGGCCACTTGCTGAAGCGTGTTAATCGAACTTAGAATTCCCCTGCTGATAAGAAAGGTCAAGACAACAGTCATCAGGGTCGCCAGAACGGTTAGCACGGTGAAGAATATCGCCATGCGCTGAGCATCGCTCTTGAATTTGCCGGTAGCATCGAGAAGATCGTCGGAGAGTTTATTCTCGACTTCCTTGATCAGGTTAATTTTTTCAGTCGCCGCCTTGAACCAGTAGAGAGGATCAACGCCCAATCCAGGTTCAGTGCCTTTATCCATGGCGATTTTTTCCATCTTGGCGACTTCATCGACCGCAGAACCCGCTACCTTAGCCTTATAAAACGCCTTTTGGCTGTCCAGCGCATAGGTAAAAAACATATCGGTATAAACATCCTGGGCGGAAAAAATTTTCAGGAATCGATTCAAGGTATCAGGCGTAAACTGGTCTGCGGCAAATACCGTCGCCAGCAAAGCGCGCTCCATGCCGGCACGTTCTTTGGCTTTGAGCAAACCTGAATACGACGAGGCCAGACGGGAAATTTCGCTGTGACTGCTGAGCGTGGAAACCTGGGCCGGAACATCGAGCAGGGAACCGATGGTTTTACTGTAATAAGCGCTCGATTGTATTGCATCGATGCCAAGAGCGCTGATGCTGCCGCGCTTGGCGGCCAACTCCTCCAAATTATTCACTGCCGCAGTCAACAGAATCGTCAGTCCGTCACTGCCCGAATCGAAGTTTTTCAGTGTCGCTTGGAGTGTTTCAACAGTCTTATCGGTTTTCGCGCGTTGCTCAGGCAATTCGGCGGCAAACTTAACGCCTTTGCTACTGAGGAAAGAGGCGCTCATGCCGCGCTCTTTCTGCATTTCATGTACCAGCGCGCCGATTTTAACAGAAACATCAACCAGCGATTCCAGCTTGACCATCTCTTTAGAAGTCGATTGCCGCTCAATGACGCCCGACCCGGCAAAATAAAGCAGAGCTAATGCCGGAATGGCGGCTATCAGGATTAATTTGGACCTTAGACTCGACGTGAAAGCAATATTGTTTGACATGCTACATTCCTTGAGTGATGTTTCTTGAAGTGTTTTGGGACATCTACTAGGTGTCAGGTTAAGCTTTTACGCTCTTTAGGACTCAGTCACTCGATTGATGCCTAAATACGCTAACCGTGCTAAAAATTATAGCATCTAAAACTAACCGTCCAGCAATCGAATTGCCATCACATCGCATACGGCGTGATGCAAAACGCTGTTTGCCGTCGAACCCAACAATAACGACAGGCCATGCCGCCCATGACAACCGACCACGATTAAATCAATGCACTCCCGCTCGGCAAAGCGGGCAATCTCCTGTTTGGGCGAGCCCCAAATCATCCAACGATTAGCCAAAGTAACGCCCAGCCGATCGCCAATCCGCATCAATCCGGTTTTCTCCGCTTCGAGTAGCTCATAACCCGAATCCTCAGCCAATGAGATCACCGCGCCATAACCGGTATCCGGCATGGGAATATTATCCAACACATGAATGATGCTCAATTTAGCCTGGTATTTTTCGGCCAAATCTTTTGCTCTTCGGACAACCGTATCGCCGTGCCCTGAATAATCCACGGCCAATAAAATATGCTGATAAGCGCCCATTGTTGTCCTTAGTTTTTATAAGCGGATCCAATGCGCCTTTTATGCTAATACAGGAGGGCTGCACGGATGAGGGGGAGGTAGACGAGACACGAACAAAGCGACGTTAAAAACTTCGCGCTCTTCGTGTCTTCGTGGTGATAGCTGTTAAATTTTACGCCTAGACCTTATGATAAATATCGGCGCCTTCTTCAAGAAACTGCTTGGACTTTTCATCCATGCCCAGCTTTAACGCTTCTTCATCGGCAATCCCTTTTGCCGTCGCATAATCGCGCACATCCTGGCTGATTTTCATCGAGCAGAAATGCGGGCCGCACATCGAGCAGAAATGCGCGACTTTGGCTGACTCTTTAGGCAAGGTTTCGTCATGAAACTCGCGGGCTTTTTCAGGATCAAGGCCGATATTGAACTGATCTTCCCAACGGAATTCAAAGCGCGCTTTGGACATCGCGTTATCGCGCGCCTGTGCGCCGGGATGACCTTTAGCCAAGTCCGCTGCATGGGCGGCGATTTTGTACGTCACGATGCCTTCTCGGACATCCTGCTTGTTCGGCAAGCCCAAATGCTCTTTTTGGGTCACGTAACACAGCATCGCGCAGCCGTACCAGCCGATGTTGGCCGCGCCTATCGCCGAGGTGATATGGTCGTAACCGGGAGCGATGTCGGTGGTCAGCGGGCCCAAGGTGTAGAAAGGCGCTTCGCCGCATTCTTCCAACTGCTTGTCCATATTGACTTTGATCATATGCAAGGGCACATGGCCAGGGCCTTCGATCATGGTTTGCACGTCGTGTTTCCAGGCGATTTTAGTTAATTCGCCCAGCGTTTCCAGCTCACCGAATTGTGCCGCATCGTTGGCGTCGTAGATTGAGCCGGGACGCAGACCGTCGCCTAATGAGAAAGACACATCATAGGCTTTCATGATTTCGCAGATTTCTTCAAAATGCGTGTATAAAAAGCTTTCGGTATGATGCGCCAGACACCATTTCGCCATGATCGAACCGCCGCGCGATACGATGCCGGTCATGCGCTTAGCGGTTAACGGCACATGATGCAAACGCACCCCGGCATGAATCGTAAAGTAATCCACGCCCTGCTCGGCTTGCTCAATCAAGGTATCGCGGAAAATTTCCCAAGTCAGGTCTTCGGCTTTACCGTTAACTTTTTCCAAGGCTTGGTAAATAGGCACGGTGCCGATAGGCACAGGAGAATTGCGCAAGATCCACTCGCGGGTTTCGTGGATATTTTTTCCGGTGGATAGATCCATGATGGTATCGCCGCCCCAACGAATGCCCCAGAGCATTTTTTCGACTTCTTCCTCGATGGACGAGGTCACCGCCGAGTTGCCCAGGTTGCCGTTGATTTTAACCAGGAAATTGCGACCGATGATCATCGGCTCCAGTTCGGGATGGTTGATATTGCACGGGATAATCGCCCGGCCTCTAGCCACTTCGTCACGGACAAATTCAGGGGTAATCACATCGGGAATCGACGCGCCGAACGAATCGCCGGGATGCTGATCTTTCCACAAATGACGCATTTCTTCCATTTTTTGGTTTTCACGAATGGCGATGTATTCCATCTCCGGCGTGATGATGCCCTGTCTGGCATAGTGCATTTGCGATACGTTTTTTCCGGCTTTCGCCCTGCGCGGCTTGCGGATATGCTCGAAACGCAGTTCGGCGGTAGCCGGATCTTCAAGGCGCTGACGGCCGAAGTCCGAGCTGGGACCCGCTAACTCTTCGGTATCGTTTCGTTCTGCAATCCAGGCTGAACGGATAGCGCCCAAGCCTTTCTTCAAATCGACTTCGACATTGGGATCGGTATAAACGCCCGAGGTATCGTAAACATAAAGCGGCGGATTTTTTTCTGCGCCTTTTTCCGCGCCGAAATGCACCGGAGTATCGGATAAGGTGATTTTTCGCATCGGAACCTGTATGTCGGGGCGACTGCCTT
>Ga0208885_100881_pt1 | contig 8983 bp, 10 predicted proteins | sample LakWasMe74_LOW10_2_FD_183902 | JGI IMG/M metagenome (GOLD analysis project Ga0208885, IMG submission 183902) | Freshwater sediment methanotrophic microbial communities from Lake Washington under simulated oxygen tension - Sediment Metagenome... | ecosystem: Environmental > Aquatic > Freshwater >...
TGGAAGAAAGGCGTCGCTGCCGAAAATAATAGATAGAAAAAGAGTTGTTAGTTTATATTGAGTTCCTACACACTTTTATTAAAGTAAAAAAATTAAAATTTATAAAGTTTTGTTGTTAGCGAACTTGCCACTAATCAACTTTCTAGACATTTAAAAAAACGATTTTGTATTTCTACATTCATATATTTTAAAAAGGCCCGAATAGCTTAATTGTTTGTGGGCCTTTTTTATTTTTAAAATACCTGTTCCACTTCAAAAACTAATCCTCTTAATTTTCATATAACATTTTTGGCGTTGTCGTAAGAAAATAGTTTTAATTTATATCATTCGTCATTAATATTACTTTCCGAAACTACATTTTTTTCAAAAACCTCTTTCAACGAGTGGAAGAGCTGACATTAGGACTTTATGCGATTTTCAATTCTCTTTTTGCTTCTACTTTTAGCACCCACAGTTAACGCAGGCTTGTATTTATCAGTTGACCGAAGTCAGACTACTTTTAACACACCCGCGGTCAGTTCCGTTTGGACCAATGGAAACAGAACGACACCTTATTCAAGTCTCACTTACAAATACAAACAATCTGATTTTGGAGGAGAGCTTGGGTATTACTTCAGCAGTTTGGGAATTCTTGCAAAAGTTGGACAGAAGAAAACTGGTGGTGTCGCTACAGCGTATGGCTCTAATTCTTTCTCAAGCATCGCTAGTACGAATCTAAATGGCCAGGCGTTTGGTCTTGCCGGTGTAGTCACAGTGAATTCAAGACTCATCAACGATTACCAAAGAAAAGATCAAAATATAACTTTGGCAAAAGTTTACAGCGCGGGATTCGTCTCATTAATCCCAAGAGTAAAAATAGAATCCAATCACCAAGATTCTATTTCTAAGCTAGATGAATACGCTGCTGCTATCACAAGCATCAATGGAATAAATGTCAACATGACCAGTAAAGGAATGTATTACGGACTTGGCTTAGATCTTAAGTTCAACGTACTAGGCTTATTGGTTAGTGTGGGAGGAGACTACGGTTACAAATCGACTAAGGCCAGCCTTGTTGCTAGCCGATGCCAGGATGGAACTGCAACAGGACTAGATAGCACATGTACTACGGCCGAAAGTGGTCATACTAAATCGCAAGATAAATCCAGCGCACAACATTCATATGAAATCGGTGTTGGCTATAAAATAGCTAGCTTCCTTTTTGTCGAAGGCTTCTACAACGTTGTTCAAGACCCGCATTTTCTTTCATACTCATTCACCTATGTTGCCGGCAGAGGCGTGGAAGTTAGTTTGTCTGAGGTTGATGTGAAAACATTAGGGTTGAGGCTTGTTATAGCTTTTTAGAATCAGAATAGAGCTTTAGTTCCAACACACTTTTCTGGTTGCAGAGTGATCAGAAAAGTCTGCTGGAATTTATTTCAAGATTGTTTTCGCTAATTCGGGATTACTTTCTAATTGTTTCAAATTTTTCATAGAGGTTGCAGATGACTTTTCTAGATGCAGATTTCCAAGAAAAGTCATCTGGAACCGAAATGAAAATTGCAAAAAAACACAATCTCATAAGCGTCCTTATCAATTGCAGTGCCATAAGGCTTTTCCTGTTTGCAGAACAACAAGAAAAGTCATATGGCACTTCTTCCCTTCGAAGCCTTTTTGATTATTAATGAACTTAAAAAAAGTCTCATGAGTTTGAAAATGTTTCTTGTAAATAACCTATAGATTCAAATGCCCATTTCCGCAACGACAATAGCTGGCTAGGGCCAATAGTAACCTCGCTATCCAAACATATTCCACTAGGAAGTAAACCTTCGCTAACGGTAGAGGTTCCAGGAATAGCATTTTGGGGAAAGCGTCCTCTTAAAGTCTGAAGTCTTACAACATGTTTATCACTTAATTTGCCTTTGTTGTGAATAAGAGCATGCCTCAATTCACGCATCTCTTCATAACGATCAAAAAGCATTTCTGGAGTAGTAATTCTTCCAGTAATTGGAAGTAGATTTAAATCAATTACTAACAATCGTCTTATTGCTGAAATTCCGCCTGAATCTGACCAAGCAGATCTCAGACGATTACTAATTTCTGCAGACGTTAGTTGTGGGTGAAGAACTTGAAGTGCTATTTCATAAATATCTTCTAAACAGGCATCTATTAATGAAACGATTTCAACTAAAAAAGCTCGACTGAATCTAATTGGTAATTTGTGCTTATACTGATCTAACAAATCTTGACGATTTAATTGAACATCAAGTTCCAGAGATAGTCTAAGTGGAGTAGGTATATTGCCAGTAGTTGAAAGAGTTAAATCGTCACCGCGCAGTTCATAACTTCTTTGTGTTACATCATAAGAGTTAAGCAACAATGCGTGATCTGTATAAAGTTTTAAAATGTCAAAAAGTGTCGAAGTGAAAATATCTTTAGCTGCTATTTTTATTCTTTCATCCATTTTTTTAACATATCACAGGAATATATACTTTGAGTTAATTATAATAAAAATTCTAAAAACTTCATTTTATAAACTAAGGTTCCAACACACTTATCTGGCAAGTTTTAAGTATGACTTTAAATTTTTTTGCATTCATGTAACTCTCCAACTAATTCAAAACAAAGTTCAGATTGAATCAACAATTCTTGTTTCAGGGGCTCACTTATAAAGAATTAAGTTCATGACAATAATCTTGCTCCATTTTCTTACTTATCTGCTCCCACTTACCGTCTGGTTTTTTATAATTCAAAATCATTAATCTTCCAGTAATAGAGGTTCCCGATGACTTTTCTGGCTGTAGACTTCCTGAAACGGATGGTAAGTTAAAAAAATCGATTCAAAGTTGAACATGTATATGGAAGTGTTGATGTTGTTGATGAACCATTGACAGTTATTCTCATGAAAAAAATTATCTAAGGAAAAAGTCTTTTAAAGCGAACAACCAAAAGCTACTAATTCATTCATTTATTTTTTATCCAAATTTTCTCATGAACACCAAATAATTGATTAATCTCTATTTAATATTTTCAAACTTACTGTTGTATTTCTTATCCTTAGAAACAGAAAACAAATCGTGAAAAGCATTATCTGTTTTAACAATAGCAAGAAAAGCTTTGTTAACTTTATCCAATTCGAGACCTGCGCTGGATTCTACGTTCTCGTCATCTAGATCAAACTTTACAAGATTTTTAAATTTCAAAATTCGTAGAATTTTATCATAACCATTTTCATTGAAATAATTTTCCAACAATTGTCGCTGATCAGTTTTTAGATTATTTTTTAAAATCCCTTTTAAAGATGTAGACCTACTATCGTTAAGGGAGTGAAGCATCCAATCAAGTCCAATTATAGCAGCAAAGAAATCTTCATTGTTTATCTTCTTGGCAATTTCTATATTTATCAATTTTTGAACTTTGTCTAAGGTCATTCCATCAATGCTATCTAGAAGCTTTAAAAGATCTTCCCTGCTTAAGGAAGCAGTCAAATCTTGCTCCTTCTTTTTTATGATTTGTTTCCAATCTTCTCGTTGAGCTGCATATTCATTAATTTTTGACCTATTTCCAATCTTTGATTGAGGGGGAGCCATGACAGAAGGATTTTTTTCAATAGGAACATATGTATTGGCGACTATGTTAGCAACTTTTTTATCCACAATGCCTTTTATAATTAAATAGTCTTTCTGATTTATACTTTTTTCTAAAATCAACAACGCCATATCTACCTGAGCTGGCTCAGTAGAAGTGAGTGATGGAATGAGTTCACGTATTAAATTATTTTCTTCAAATTTTGATAAATAGTTTCGTTGGAAAAAGAAAGAGGCTCCGCTAGTAACTACTGCTGTCAAAATAATAGTTCCGAAAGTACTTAAAAATTTTTTCATGTTATCCAGTTTTAAAATTTATTAATAACATTTTACCGTTATCCTGAAAAATTTGCTTCATTAATAAAAGATCAAGAATAAGAAGCGCCAATGCTTTAGATTCATGTAGGAACGACGATCGAAGCTGAGGGAGCGTACTTTACGTACGTGACCGAAGTGTAGTGAGGAGAGACGACGAAGATGGATTCATTTCACATTGGAGGTGCCGCAGAATTTATAAGTGAAAGATATCATTCACTCTCATTTGCAACTTGTAGCCAAAATAGCCACTGTCCTCTGTATTCCTTAAAAGTTTTGTTATTACTCTTAAGTGTAACGTTCCGATTTAAATTTTACATGAATCGAAATATGACTTAATTTAATCTTCAAAACACTCAATTCATCAATCTTGTTTTTTTATTAATAAAATTCATATTAACTTTTTCGAATATTGACCGAACTTAATTCATTCAACTTTATTAGAAAGGAAATGAATATGCCCCTAGAAGACTTAATAAGCGTTTTACAAAATGACTATCTCTCAATGACTGAAAATGAAAAAAGCTCATTCAAAATTGCGTGCACAGAAACTACATCGATTTTAAATAAATACAATAACTCTATTAACGACATAAATCCTAAAGAAGCCCAGAAATTATTCGAATTATGGTCGAAAGTTGCAAGTCGATATCCCTGGGGCTTATCTAAAATAGAAGTATGGAAAAAAAGATCCAACGGAGAAGTTGTCTCTGAGGAATTGAAAACGGAGACCTTACATGCAGCTAAAATCATTCGCAAAATTTAAAAGTTTCCAGTTTGTTATCCTAGGCTTAATTGCTCTTAGATTTATTCTCTTTCCGATTTTAACAAGCTTAAACTTTTATACTCAATATAAATGGATTAACATCGCGTTCGATGGAAAACATTTGATGGATTTCACCCAAGAAATGCTAGCACTAGCTTTACTCGTTTATTGGTTTGAAGCCCAACATGACAATGAAAAAAAATTACTTTTATCAAAACAAAGACTAAAAGAAATATTGTTAGAAATGAAATTACAAGGCCCCCATACTCATATCAAAGAAGCACAAAAACTGATCTGGCTTTTCAGTGAAAAAGATGCAGATTTGATTCTTGACTATACAGATCGCATCCCTACAAAGATGATGACTGAACTAACTGAAGAAGAAAAAAAGACTTTCATTATGTTCATAGACAACTTAGAAAAACAAATTTCAAAACTAGATTGAGTTATAATATCTCGTATTGTGCCGTTAATTTTTAAAAGGAATAATTTAGTTTATGGATCCCAGTTAAATATGAAAATAGAATGTAAATGGTGCCATCATACTTCTGGTTTCGCAGTTGCGACACCAAAGGTGTGGTTGCACCTGGAATTCACGAGTTTCTACAAGATTTCTCGAGTGCAATTTAACCAAATAATCTTATCACTTATCTTAGCTGTGCTCATAAGGTAATAAAAAATCTGTTTGCCATCTGCATCCTTAAATTGAACATGTTTTACAGTTTTAATTTTCAAATGCTTTTTGGCAAGCTCATCGGGAATAGCAAAATTTAACCCTAGATGCTTAGCTGCTACTGAAGGATTTCTCCTGATTCCGAATTCTGGAGTTCTACGATCTTCCACGACATTGCTTAAGAATTAAAATATCCATTCTCAAAAAGATTCAATAGATAATAAGCAGATAGAAATGAGGAATACTTATGGTATTTGTCATTTTTTGCCAAATTTGCAGCATCACATACTCCCTTAATTGATAATACTTTGGGCCTGATCTCATCATTAAAGTAATGAACACTATTAAAAAGTGCAAATGTTTCCATATCTAGCCCTAAAACCTTACGATCAATACTTAAAATCATTTCTAAAATTTTTTTAGATTCTACAACAAAAGGTCCTGTTGAAGTCGGCCCAAGGTGAACAGTTGGATAATTGCGTTTTAACTCATTATCCAACTCCATAAGATTCAAAGATTTATCCATCAATGCTCTGTCCGATTTCGCTTTTACAATTATTTGTTTTACTTCCGCCGGCACAACATAAGGTGTATTGCTCGGTTTGAATTCGAACTCACCATTCTCTTGTTCCACTATTTTTCCTGCCGAATAATCAAAAGATTTTTCTGTAATTAAAAGGTCACCTAAATTAACATCTTTTGCAAAACCAGCGCAAATGCCAGTTATGCAAAGGTAGTTGGGAACGAAAGTATAAATTAGCTTGGTAGCTATGGTAGCAGTTGAACTTATCCCCATTGTGGCTAAAGTACAAAATACAATAGACAATTCTTTTCCTTCCCGAGTCTTTACCTTAGATTCATAATATAAGATTGGGTCACCCGGAATTGATAATTTTTCATGTTCAGGAAAAAATTTAAAATATGGCTCGAGCTCTTCCTCTAAAGCAGTTAATACGCAAATATCAATTTTCTTGTTCAAGGGCTTGAGATCAGATTGTTTTAAAGTCTTTGATATATATCTCAGTTTATTAGCAAGCACATTTTTCCAATCAGAATCAGAGTTGATGAGTTGGTGAGAGTGTTCTTCAAATAAATTTTTATATTTTTCAATCAAGTCCGACTTACTAGTGATTCCTAACAAATTTACTGGACACTTTAGCCTAGCTGAAGAACTTATTTCAATTAATAAATTATACCCTGCTTCGGGACGAGCTTCAGATTTTGAATTTTCGGGCAAATGTAAGTCTAATATTAAAAGATCATATTCATACGACGCAAGTTTATCACGAGCATCACTGGCATTATTGACTTCCTCTACTTTATATTCCGTAAAACTGTGACTCAGTAATTCTTTAATGGCGGAAGTTTTCTCTTTACTGTCATGTACAATTAAAATCTTCATTTTTTAAACTCTCTTGCAATAATTCTATCCAAAGACTCTTTCCAATCTGAATTGAAAGGGTCAAAATAAACAATACCTACAAATAAGCCTTGAAAGTTGTCCTTCAATTTTTTACGAAGTTTATTCAAAGTCATCATACTTGTCCCCGTACCCACTTTGTCATATCCAGTTATAACAATGGCCTTTGATGAAATGTTCTTTCTTTGCATTTCAACTAACAATTCTTCTCCTCCAAAGCTTCTCCACTTACCACCTTTAGTTTTGTAATCCTGATCAAACGTGGGTATTGTCATGTCGAGAAAAATCAAATCATATTCACATTCAAGAATTTTTTTCTGAGCCGATTTAAAAGAGCTTGCAGCCTCATGCTCCAGTCCGACGCTAGAAGAATACTCCTTCAAACTTTCCAATTTATTTATGTCGTCTTCAACTATTAATACTTTCACTGAACCTTCCTTAGAACACCTAGGCCACAAAGAGATATAGATGTTGTAAACACGTCATTTTTGTAATCAAAACTCAATAGAGATGATGAAGAGATATGATTCTTTAGGATATTCTCAATTTTTAAAAATCCAGTACCCCCCTCATCTTTTATCATCAAGGAGTTGGCATTAAATTCTGCAATTGCCTTCCTTGATTTCTCTAAATTTCGATCAATCTCATCTCGCTGGGATGAATCACAGTCATTTATAAACTCAATATCAACAATGTCATCTTTGTAAAAAATGTTGATTCTAAATTTAATACTTAACACCTGCCCAGATCTTTTTAAAATATTGGCAATAACGTTATTGTAAATGTCAATTACCTTACTTTTATATTTTCCATTTACCAGGACCGGAATACCTTCCTTACACAAGGTAATACTTATATTTAAACCTGGTATTAAGCTTTCATAAGCTAACTTATATCTTTCAAAAAATTCTTCGACGTAAAAGTCCGAATATTGCTCTTCATTTTCAAAATCAAACCAACGAGCAATTTGCTCCATATTTGAATCAATCTCCGACTTACACTGCCGAATTGCACTCGCAATTGCGTTGTCAACATCCTCATGCCGAATCTTAGTTTCAAACTCAAGCAGTTCCGCCTTCAGGCACTTAGAAACATCTTCTTTAAAAAATACTCGGACTATTTTCAGTTGTTCTTTTAATTGAGATTCAAGAAGTTCGTACAGTGATTCAAAAACCTGCTCAAAAGAAACTTCTGAAGAAGTGCCTAGCTCATTTGTAATCCTTAATATCTCTGCATGATCTAGTTCAAAATTAAATATACCTTCAGTATTACACTCAGAGTAAATATGGATTTTCTTTTGCTTGATAATATCAAGGTAATCGTTAATTCGTGTTCTAAATTGCTCAAAAATAATCATTATTTTTTCAAAACTTACGCCTAAAGAATTTTCACTGTAATAATTTCTCCAATAATCATGATCTATCCTTAAGTCATCTTCTCCTATAGAGCTTATTAAATGAGTTTTTGAAAAAAAACCTTTCATGAACGACTTTATAACGGTGTGACGTACGCGTACACTTAAACAACTATCGAGTCCAAAGTATGGATCGTTTAAATATGCTTCCCTGATTATTTTAAACACACCTTCAAGAAATAACGCCTTTAAGGGAACATCCTTAAAACCTTCAAAGCTTATATCTTGTTCAAGTATCTCAACTACGACATCTTGAACATCTGAATCAATAAAACTTCTAAAAGTAACATTCGATGGAGTTAGATTGAAATAATTAATGAACTTTGCAACATGCTTTTCGACAATATTTTTAATCTGAGACTTATTGATATTGATCTTACCTACAGAAATCTCATCCAAACTCTGCATCAAGATCAACTCTTTAATTAAGTAATCTTTCTCGATTTCATATTTATGCTTTTTGAATTTCAAAACAGCTGTCAAATATTCTAAAATTGCATATCTTTCACCAATGACTTTTTCAGGAGAGTCCAGAATCATCAACGAATCGATTACATTAGAAACGCATACTTCAGAAAAAAAATATTCTTCTAAAAACTCGCTATGAAATTTATATACTCCGAACATCTGACTTGGGCAGTTGCATTTTTGAAAATACAAAAAGTTATCCAAATGCCTATAAACTCTCTCGTAGTCAATCCCTGTAGTGAACACATAAAAACTTCCTCTTTTCACGCCACATAATCCTTGACGCCTCTCGATCTGTTTATCAGATCGTATTTTTCTAATAAGCACATAACCATCTCGCGTTCACACATTCGTAGCTCGC
>Ga0208885_100900_pt1 | contig 8832 bp, 8 predicted proteins | sample LakWasMe74_LOW10_2_FD_183902 | JGI IMG/M metagenome (GOLD analysis project Ga0208885, IMG submission 183902) | Freshwater sediment methanotrophic microbial communities from Lake Washington under simulated oxygen tension - Sediment Metagenome... | ecosystem: Environmental > Aquatic > Freshwater >...
CCTTGGTGCCAATCCCTGGCAAACAATCTTCATCCTTGAAATTAATTCTTAATTCACTTTTTTATAAAAATGCTTAGTTTTCGTTTCACAAACAGAAGACTTTCCATTCGCACTCTCAAACTTTTCACATCTTCACAGGCCACTCCTTTTTCTTTCAAAAAATCGCGAAGCCTGATTTCTTTATCGAGTAAGAATACTGTGTATTCTTCGGAAAACTCTTGTTCAATCTCCTGCGACCTTTCTGCTGTTTTTCCCCACTGGCCTTGTGAACGGCATCCTTGAGGAGAAACGCGAAGTGAACCGCACGAGCAAAAAAATAATAGGGCCAGAATGGTGAACGGTCGTTTGATCATTTTCCCGTTCCGGTTACTTTGAGCATTTTCACTTTGTAATCAACTGGACAATAAAGTCCAAGAGTCACAAAAGTTAAAAAGACACTCATCGGTTTCCACGTTTGCTCCACTGAAACAAACGAGGGCCTGGTCATTCCGAGTTTTGTTTCAAAATCTTCAAGATCAATTTTCATTTCCCCCGGAGATTGTCCCCAGAAATAAAAATCGGCCGTCCCTTCCACCTCGACTGTTTCATCACTGTTCTTTTCTGCAGAAATTTTGAAAGGCGTATTCCCACCTGCTTCAAAATCCAAATGCGAACAGCCGCCGAAAATGAAAGAAGTGATGAATAAACAAGAAAGATAAAGGCATCGTGCTTTCTCTTTCGATTTATTCACTCTTGCGATTCTCCACTGAAATTTTTTTACTTAATTAAATTGTCCATTGTTTCATTTTATTATGTCAACGATTTAGAACGCGTTTCTTCATTCTGACTTAAAATTTGCTTTTCTTTTTTCATTAAACGCGTGGAGGGCCTCGAAATGATCTTCCGTTCTCTGGGAAATTCCCTGAAAGGCCGCAAGAACATCGAGTGATGTGGATAAGTCTGAGAGATAGGAAATTTTCATCGCTTTTTTTGTCATGGACTGGGCCACCGGAGCAAGGGCCGCGACTTTTTCTGCTAGTTTTTCAGTTTCCGCTTTTAACATTGAATCTTCGAAGAAGAAATTGAGTAATCCGAAGTCAAAAGCTCTCTGTCCTTCGAAAATCTCTGCTGTCAAAAACATCTGCATTGCTTTTGAATAACCTAAAACTCTCTGAAGAAAAAATGTTCCGCCGTCGCCTGGAACCAATCCCATTTTCGTAAACGTTTCACCGAATTTAGACTGCGCTGAGCCCGTACGAAGATCACACATCATGGACAGATCACAACCGGCCCCGATAGCGGCCCCGTTCACCATCGCAATGATTGGAGTGCTGATTTCTTCTATCGCGCGAGGAATCTGCTGAATCCCCTGCATATAGCGTACTCTGAGTTCATTGCTTTCGCCTTCAAACATCCCGCTCTTATCCAGCATGGCCTTAATATCTCCGCCGGCACAAAAACTTTTCCCGGCGCCACTGAGAACAATAACCCGGACATTACTGTCAAAATCAGCAAACTTCAGAACTTTTACCAAAGAATCAATCATTGGAATTGTAATCGCATTCATCTGATCGGGATTGTCGAGCGTAACCCACAATTGATTGGTATTTTTTAATTCTACTTTCAAATGCGGAAAAGTCTGGGTGTAAAAGCTCATTGTGGTCCTTCTTGGAATATTATCGGCCTGAACTTAAATAGGCCTTGAGGTATTTTGAGGGAGTTTCTCTGTTGAGTCTGGAGAGAATAAATTGCGAGGCCAGAGAAAGTTTTTTCATATCGATCCCGGTTTCAATTCCCATCGACTGAAATAAAAAGAGAAGATCTTCAGTGGCCACGTTTCCTGATGAACCGACGGCATAAGGGCAGCCACCAAGGCCTGCCGCAGACGAATCAAAACTAGTCATGCCCATATCAAGCGAGGCCAGAATATTGGCGACGGCCATCCCGCGTGTATCATGGAAATGCATTGAGAAAAAATCTTTGTTGAAATCTTTAGAGATAAACTCAATGACCTCTGTCACTTGCTTGGGATTAGCAATACCGATTGTATCTCCCAACGAAATTTCATAAACGCCAAGGTCCTGCAGTTTGTGGGCCACGCGTTTTAAAGTTTCCAGTGAAGTCTGTCCTTCATAAGGACAACCAAAGACGGTCGAAATATAACCGCGCGTGCGGATATTGTTTTCGTTAGCTATTTTCATCACTTCTTCAATACGGCCAAGAGATTCATCAATCGTCGCATTGATATTTTTCTGATTAAATGTATTTGAAGTCGCTGTGAAAACGGCAATATCTTTTACGCCCGCTTTCAATGCTCCTTCCATCCCTTTCATATTGGGAACGAGTGAAATAAGATGCGTTTTTTGCAATTCAGGAATTTTTTGAAGACGGGCATTGAGCTCGCCCCCGTCGCTCATTTGTGGAATTTTTTCCGCGCGGACAAAACTGGTCGCTTCAATTTCCGAAAGCCCGGCCTCTGCCAGCATTTTGATAAACGTGACCTTATCTTCAATGGTGACAATAGATTTTTCATTCTGAAGTCCGTCGCGTGGACCGACTTCAACAATGCGAACTTTCTTAGGCAATTGATTTAGCATAATTTAACGAGCTCCACTCCACCGGCAACCTGATCGCCTTCTTTGTAATGAATCTTTTCAATTTTTCCTGCTTTACTGGCCTTAATAGTGTGTTCCATTTTCATGGCCTCCATGACAAGAATCGGCGTTCCCGCTTCAACTTCCTGACCTTCTTTAACCAACACCTTAAGTATTTTTCCCGGCATGGGAGATTTCATCTGCCCCAGATCGTGAGAGCGGCCTTTGCTTCTGTTTCTCTTTGGCGCAGTGACTGTGAATTCTTTTCCATCGACGACATAATTTTCATCAACAAGAATGACGGGACGATTTCTGCCATTTAAATTGAGAACCATCTTTCCGTCTTGAAGCGAAGAAAGATTCACTTTGTACTCAACGCCTTCGACGTTAAAAAGAACAAAACTTGCACTCTCATCAACCACTTCAAATTCAACTAATTCATCATCAATCAATAACTGTTTTTTTGACATTTTCTCTTATCCTAAAAATTCTTTTTAAATATTTCTGAAACCACTTAAAGCAATCCAGGGATCTTTCGGGACAGCAGAAGACACTCCTGCAGGCGTAGACGATCCTTGTTTGTTGAACATTGCGGCCGCGATGGCAAGAGCAAGTTCCTCTTTTGATTTCTTCACTGGTTTTAATTTTTCTTCATACGTTTTTACAAAGTGAGTAAACGTGAGTCCTTGTCTGTACTCAGGTAAAGTCAGAATGCGCTTTAGATAGGAACGATTAGTTCGCACTCCGAGAAAAACGACGTCATTTAAAGCTTCATTTAATTTATCCGCTGCCAGATCGCGCGTTTCTCCCCATGCAATCAGCTTGGCCAGCATTGGGTCAAAGGAAATACTGATATCATTTCCGTCAATATACCCCGAATCCAGTCGCACATTGCGAAGAGAAGTTTTTCCAATAAGTTTAATCTGTCCGATGCTTGGAAGAAAATTATTGTCCGGATCTTCAGCGTACAACCGCACTTCAATGGCATGTCCATTATGTTTGAGATCGTTCTGCTTAAACGGAAGAACTCCGCCTTCGGCCACCAGAATCTGAAGGGCGACCAGATCAAGTCCTGTCACCATTTCTGTGACCGGATGTTCAACCTGAAGACGCGTGTTCATCTCAAGAAAATAAAATTGTCCATCAGTATCCAGAATCAATTCAATTGTTCCGGCACCGAGGTAATTAATTCCACGGGTAATTTTGAGTGCAGCTTCCGTCATTTTAGAACGAAGATCCGGAGTGACAGCAGGGCTGGGCGATTCTTCCACAATTTTCTGGTAACGGCGCTGAATAGAACATTCGCGTTCAAAAAGATGCAAATGATTTCCGTGTGAATCACTCATCACCTGAATTTCAATGTGGCGTGGAGAAGTGATATATTTTTCCAAAAGAACTGTATCGTCTCCAAAAGCATTGAGCGCTTCGCGCTTGGCCCCTTCAAGGGCCGCTTCGAATTCCTCTTCTTTTTCGACGATCCTCATCCCTTTCCCGCCGCCGCCGGCAGAAGCTTTGACAAGAACAGGATAACCAATTTTCTTAGCTTCTTTTTTCAGATGAGAAAGTTCCTGATTTTCACCATGATAACCCGGAATACTCGGGACACCGAGTTCCTGAATTTTCATCTTCGATGTTTTCTTATCACCCATCAAATCGATTGAATCTGGAGTGGGCCCGATAAAAAGTAATCCCTGAGACGTCACCAGTTTTGCAAAAGAAGATTTTTCCGAAAGAAAACCATACCCGGGGTGAATGGCATCGGCCCCGCAGGATTTTGCGATGGAAACAATTTTTTCCTGGTTCAAGTAAGTCTCTTTTAGGGCCCCACTGCCGAGGCAAAAAGATTCATCTCCTGCAGTACAATGAGGCAATCCCTTTTCTTCTTCCGTATAGAGAGTGACAGTTTTTATGCCAAGTTCGCGCGCCGTCTGAATAATTCTCAGAGCAATTTCTCCGCGATTAGCGATCAGAATTTTTTTGATCTTTTTCATTCTTTATTATCCTAACGTCCAGCTTGATTTTCTTTTTTCAAGAAGCGCACTCATGCCCTCTTGTCCTTCAGAACCTGCACGCACTTTTGAAATGAGTTCTGTTGTATATTTTCTTGCTTCTGAAATTTCTTTGCAGCCAACAACAACCGTAATTAATTCCTTCGCCGCCTTCTGGGCCACGGGACCAGCGAGTAAAAAATCCTTTACGAGATTTTCCACATCCTCATCAATTTTATCAAAGGATGAAATCTGATGAACGAGTCCCATCTGCATGGCGCGCTCTACTCCGAAACGGGCTCCAGACAAAAATGTTGCGCGCGCATTGCTTTCTCCGATTTTAGCGATGACAAATGGAGAAATCACGGCAGGAACAAGTCCCAGCCTGACTTCAGTAAAACCAATCATGGCCGAGTCTTCAGCAATAACGTAATCGCAACAGGCGATGAGGCCTGCGCCTCCGCCAAGAGCACTTCCATTCATCCGGCAAATTGTTGGTTTTTTGAAATGATTGATGACAGTGAAAAGTTCAGCGAGCTGATTTGAATCTCTCACGTTTTCATTGAAGTCATAATCTTTCATCCGTTTCATCCAGTTGAGATCTGCACCGGCACAAAACGATTTTCCCGCCCCAGTCAAAATCACAAGACGAACTTGCTCATTGGCATCCAGTTCGCGAAACGATTTAATAAGTTCAGCAATCAGCTCGTCATTAAAAGCATTGTGAAGCTCTGGTCTGTTTAATGTGACCGTCGCGACTCCTCTTTTATCGATTTCAATTTTATGAAGCATACTTTGTTTCCTTTTACATTCTGAATACGCCGAATTTCGCTTCGCCAATTCCGGAGTTGAGAGAAGCCGCAATCGCGAGCCCAAGTAAATCTCTGGTCTGGGCCGGATCAATGACTCCATCATCCCACAGACGAGCTGTTGAGTAATAAGGGCTTCCTTCGATTTCGTATTTATCTAAAATAGGTTTTTCAAATTTAGCGATTTCTTCTGCGCTCATTTCGGTTTTGCCGGATGCTTTCAATCCCTGTTGCTTGACTGTTGAAAGAACTTTCGCGGCCTGCTCTCCGCCCATGACTGAAATGCGGGCATTAGGCCACATCCAGAGAAATCTCGGCGAGTAAGCACGTCCACACATACCGTAGTTGCCGGCGCCGAAAGATCCACCGATGATGACGGTAAACTTCGGAACCTGTACGGTTGAAACGGCCGTAACCATCTTCGCTCCGTGCTTAGCGATTCCTTCATTTTCATACTGACGCCCGACCATAAAGCCAGTGATATTTTGCAGAAACAGCAGAGGAATTTTTCTTTGACCGCAAAGCTCGATAAAGTGCGCACCTTTTTGTGCTGATTCAGAAAAAAGAATTCCGTTATTGGCCACAATACCGATCTGGTGGCCGTGAATGCGTGCAAAACCGGTGACGAGAGTATTCCCATAGCGCTCTTTGAATTCATGAAATTCACTTCCATCGACAAGACGGGCGATAATTTCACGGACATCAAAAGGCTTTCTCGTATCTTTGGGAATAATTCCGTAAATCTCTTCCATTGAATAAAGAGGCGGTTTTACTTCGTGAGAAATGTCACGCAGACCTTGCGCTTTACCGGGAGATTTGTAATTTAAATTTTCGATAATGTTTCTGGTGATAATAAAAGCTTCTTCTTCATCTTCAGCAAAATGATCAGAAACACCGCTGATTCGAGTGTGAACGTCAGCTCCTCCCAGATCTTCAGCAGAGACTTCTTCACCTGTGGCCGCTTTTACCAGAGGCGGTCCTCCTAGAAAAATAGTTCCGTTATTTTTCACGATGACTGTTTCATCACTCATCGCCGGCACGTAAGCGCCGCCGGCCGTACAGGAACCGAGAACCACTGCAATTTGCGGAATGCCCTGAGCACTCATCTGGGCCTGGTTATAGAAAATTCTTCCGAAGTGATCTCTGTCTGGAAAGACTTCATCCTGCTTGGGAAGAAAGGCCCCGCCGGAATCGACGAGATAAATACAAGGCAATTTATTTTCTAAGGCTATTTCCTGAGCGCGAAGGTGCTTCTTCACCGTCATTGGAAAATACGTTCCGCCTTTGACTGTGGCATCGTTTGCGACAAACAAGCATTCAATTCCGTGCACCCGGCCGATTCCCGTAACCATACCCGCTGCCGGAACATCGTCTTCGTACAGATTGTAAGCAGCGAGACTTGAGAGTTCGATAAACGGAGAATTGTCATCGAGAATTTTTTCAATTCGTTCTCGCGGAAGAAATTTTTTTCTATCGTGGTGTCTTTTAACTGACTCAGCTCCGCCCCCACCTTTTACGGTTGAAAGCTTCTCGGTCAGTTCGGCACGAAGGGCCTTATGGTAAGCACTGTTGTCCTGAAATTCTTTTGAATTTCTGTCGATATGCGACTCAATTACGTCCATTCTTTTCCTCTTAAACTAGCGGCTATTTATTGCCATCCTAGTTTAAGAATTTCCGGGCCTTGTAGCAAGAATAAACGTCCAAAAATCAGTGCAGATAACTACTCGCGACGGACTTCTTTCAAGAGAGATTTTAGCTTGTAGAGACGGGTCGGTTCAACGCCGACTTCTTTTGCGGCCTTGTTTACATTTGTCTCTTTCACAATGATCTCTTGTTGGGCCTTAGTGAGTTTAATTTTTTTGAATTTAATTTTTCCGCTGCTCGAAAGGACAGGTTTACCTTTAGCATCGAGAACAGGGGTGACTTTGATCAATTCACCGTTTTCACGAATGATAAAAGGTTCGCCTTTCGTTTTCTCCATAACGCTTGAAATATCCCCTTCGTTTGGATTTTCAAGAATCGTACTCACATCGATGGCGCTTTCACCGCCTTTTGAAAGAACCAGGGCGTTGGACCCTTTCTCAGCGCCACCTTTCCCTGCGGCATTCGTAGCTGCTGCAGTACTACCCGGACCACGTGCATTACCAATGGCCGCTTGCGCCTCTGCTCCGTAATCTGCGTTTGAAGAAGCTGCTGTAGATCGCACAGGCGCTACCTCTTCTCCTCGCGTTCCATTTTCAACCGGAGTTTTTTCAGCGGCCACTTTAATTGAAGCCGTCTGGTCAGCGCTCGCAGGTGAACGCGCCGTTTGTGTATTGTTTTTATCTGCAGTCTCTTGAACGGCAGAAGGACCCGTGGCCACGCGGTCTTTTTCTTTTTTCAAATCTTCAATTTGTCTTCGAAGCGAAGCAAGTTCCGATCCCTCTTCACTTTCAGATTCATCAACCTCATCATTAATCGCGACTTTCTTTCGCAATTTCGATTCTTTTTTCTCAAGAGATTTAATTTTTTCTTCAATCGCATCTGTCGCTGGACGATTGACCTGAATTGCTGCGGAGTTGTCTACTGCAGGAAGCATATTGTTCATGAAATTATAGCTGGGATTCTGAATTGGATTAACCACATTTTGATTGGAGGCCGGCAACTGATTTTCGGCGACAAATGGTTTTAATTCTTTTTCTTTTTCCTGGGCAGGAGCTATCTTCGTTCCTTCTTTTGCGAGAAGACCGGCATTGAAATCGACATTGGCCGAAGATTGTTTCGAATCAAATTTAAAAGCTTCAATATCGACACCGCGATTTTTGAAAACATTTTTCAAACCATCATCTTTGTTAACGACTTCCGCAATATTTCTTGCAGCTTCATTTAAGTTCGCTGAAGCCTTTTCATCTTCTGCTTTCGCCAGATTTTCAAAAGCTTTTTTATCTTCTTTTGTCGCCACATAAGTCGATGGAAATTTTTCCTTACAACTGTTCAAGTTAAACATAACGGTCACGAATCGATCGTAAACCTGATCCTTCGCTTTAATCATTCGGTTAAGCTGATTGACTTTATCAAAACTAGCTTTGAATCCTGTTTTCATATACGAATCGGACATTTTCTTGAATAGATCTTTTGTCTGAACGATTTCGCCCTTAACTTTCGCTGACTTTACATTGGTTGAAACTGACTGACAGAGCTGCCCCAAACTGACGACTTTATCCTGGCATTCACGGGCAAAAACATCATTTACTGTTTTTACTCTCAACTCATTTATTTTGGCAGCGAGATTGGCACGATTGGAATCTGCAATATCCTTCAGTGAAATAGTAAGTTTATCAATATTTTTTTCCAGAGATTCAATGGTTTCTTTGTCAAAAGATAAATAAGGGTCTTCTTTACTGTTAGCAAACTGAAGAATTGTTTTTTTAATCCGCAATTTCATTTCAGCTTCGGAAGGCATTCCCTGTCCAAGCATGACCG
>Ga0208885_100902_pt1 | contig 8819 bp, 5 predicted proteins | sample LakWasMe74_LOW10_2_FD_183902 | JGI IMG/M metagenome (GOLD analysis project Ga0208885, IMG submission 183902) | Freshwater sediment methanotrophic microbial communities from Lake Washington under simulated oxygen tension - Sediment Metagenome... | ecosystem: Environmental > Aquatic > Freshwater >...
GTATTGATGACACCGGACATGGCGAATTTTTCCGGCAACGTTCACGGCGGTTCTTTATTGAAATTGCTGGATCAGGTGGCTTATGCCTGTGCGGCAAAATACTGTAAAAAATATGTGGTGACCGCGGCGCTCGATCAGGTGTTCTTTAAACAACAGGTCAATGTCGGCGAGCTGGTTACTTTTTATGCGCATGTCAATTATGTCGGCCATTCATCAATGGAAATCGGGGTCAAGGTTTTTGCCGAGGATTTAAGAACCGACCAAAAGAGGCATACGACATCCTGCTATTTTACGATGGTGGCGATGGATGAACACGGTCAGACTGTGGAAGTTCCGAGATTAAAATTGGATAACGATATGGAAATAAGACTTTACGAAGCGGCGCAAATGCGCAAAAAAATACGCCAGGAAAGCCTGGAGAAAAATCGTGCCATGCAGGTGGAGTTATTAGAGGATGAGCTGTAATTTATGATTATGCAGGGAAATTTTGAACAACTGCCGTTAAAGGATTTTGCCGAAAAAGCCTATTTGGATTATTCCATGTATGTGATTTTGGACAGGGCGTTGCCGCATATCGCCGATGGCTTGAAACCGGTGCAACGGCGTATTGTTTATGCGATGTCTGAGCTGGGTTTGACGGCGACGGCCAAATTTAAAAAATCGGCCAGAACCGTCGGCGACGTGCTGGGTAAATACCATCCGCACGGCGATTCCGCCTGCTATGAGGCGATGGTGCTGATGGCGCAGGATTTCTCCTACCGCTATCCGCTGGTTGACGGGCAGGGTAACTGGGGCTCGCCGGACGATCCCAAATCCTTTGCCGCGATGCGCTATACCGAATCCCGTTTGACCGCTTATGCGCAAACTTTGTTAAGCGAGTTGGGGCAGGGTACGGTCGACTGGGCGGATAATTTTGACGCGACGCTGAAAGAGCCGGTGCTGTTGCCGGCGCGACTGCCGAATATCTTGCTGAACGGCACCATGGGTATCGCGGTCGGCATGGCGACCGACATACCGCCGCATAATCTGCGCGAAGTCGCCCATGCCTGCATCCAGTTATTGGACGATCCGGATAGTACGCTGGACATGCTGTTTGCCCATATCAAAGGCCCCGATTATCCGACCGATGCGGAAATCATCACCTCGGCTGACGAGATACAAAAAATGTATATCAGCGGCGGCGGTTCGATAAAAATGCGCGCCAAATACGAGCAGGAAGACGGCAATATTGTGATCACCGCGCTGCCGCATCAGGTTTCCGGCGCTAAATTGATGGAGCAGATAGCCGCACAAATGCTGGCGAAAAAGCTGCCGATGATTGAAGATTTGCGCGATGAATCGGATCATGAAAATCCGACCCGTTTGTTGGTGATTCCGCGCTCAAAACGGATCGATGTCGACGAGGTGATGTCGCATCTGTTCGTCACCACCGATCTGGAAAAAAGCTATCGCGTCAACATGAACATGATCGGCCTGGACGGGCGGCCCAAGGTTAAAGGCCTTAGGGACATACTGGTCGAATGGCTGGCGTTTCGGACCGAGACCGTGCGAAAACGCCTGCAATACCGGCTGGATAAGGTGCTGGCGCGCTTGCACATTCTCGATGGCTTGCTGATTGCCTATCTGAATATCGATGAGGTCATCGCCATTATCCGCAGTGAAGACCATCCCAAACCGGTGTTGATGGAGCGTTTCGGCATTACCGATATTCAGGCCGAAGCGATACTGGAATTAAAGCTGCGGCATCTGGCCAAGCTCGAAGAGATGAAGATTCGCGGCGAGCAGGATGAATTGGAGCTGGAACGCGCGGCGCTGGAAAAAACCCTGGCTTCGCCGCGCTTGCTAAATCGCCTGATCAGGAAAGAACTGGAGCGCGATGCGGAGAAATACGGCGATGATCGCCGCTCGCCGATTGTGGCCAGGGATGCGGCTCAGGCATTGGAAACAACGGCGTTAATAAGCAACGAACCGTTAACCGTTATCTTGTCGGAAAAAGGCTGGATCAGGGCGGCCAAAGGCCATGACATTGATGTGGGCAGTTTAAATTATCGTTCCGGAGACGGCTTTCTGGATGCGGTCAAATGCCGGACCACGCAGCCGGTTTATATCCTCGATTCCACCGGGCGGGCTTACAGCACTTCGTCGCATGACCTGCCGTCGGCCAGGACGCAAGGCGAACCGTTGACCGGGCGGCTTAATCCGCCGCCGGGTTCGTTGTTCTTGCATCTTCTGGCCGGGCAACCGGACGACTGGTATGTGCTTGCCAGCCATTTCGGTTACGGGTTCCGGGTTCAGCTGAAAGAGTTATTGAGTAAAAACAAGGCCGGTAAGCTGCTTATCAGCTTGCCTGATGGCGCCAAAGTATTAAAGCCCGCGCCGATACGCAGTGAAGCCGATTCGCTGGCGGTGGTGACTTTACAAGGCCGCTTGCTGATTTTCCCCGTGGCCGAACTGCCCGCCCTGGCGAAAGGCAAAGGCAATAAGCTGATTCAAATTCCGAGCGCCGATCTGACTGGCGGAAAAGATTATGTAGTCGCAGCGATAGCATTGCCTGAAAACGGGTCATTGAAAATCATTGCCGGTAAACGGCAGCTAACGCTTAAAGGCGCGGATATTGGACATTATTCAGGCAATCGCGCCAAGAGGGGATTGGCATTGCCTCGAGGCTTTCAGCGGGTTGACGGCTTGGAGTGTGAGTAACGCAAATAATATCTTGTGGCTTGCGGGCTTAAGGCGCGGTGTTCTGCTGAAAAATCGACCTGATTAGCAAGATGGCTTCAGCCAGAGAAATCGATGCCAATCTTCCGGAAAATCCAGCAGGGTTGGCGCTTATTTTTTACCAGTCGTTTTCAGTCTGACGATAAGACACCGGTAATCGTCCTCACTTAAGGCATCATTTACTATCAGCACGGACTGCCTATGCGCATTTTTGTTAAAATGCAGAAATATCGCGAAGATAGTGATGACTGTTGAATTCAGGATTTGAACCGGTTCAAAGTCATTGCCGATGGATACTTCCCAGCCCAATGCTTCGGATCGGATACTTCCCAGCCCAATGCTTCGGATTGTTTGATCTTATGCCGCCGGTTTTTTAAGCGCTTGATCATCAACCGAAGATGTATGTAAATCCCGGTCGCTAAGGCTAATTTAACGGTAATAGGTAAGGCATTGGCGATGCTTGCCGTCAAGGCCAGCCCATGCATAATAACCAGAAACCGCTTTAATCGTTTGGATGGTTTAAGTTCTACCGACAACGAAGGCTCGTGTTTTTGGGGCAAGTTGGGCGCTCCTTATTTTTCTCCCGTTGATAATACGGGTATTTCAATGCAATACAAATCAGCATATAGGTTTTTTGTCTTGCTTCAAACAGCGATATAATTGGAACTCTTTAAAAACCATTATTTTGTTTATTGATGAATCCTGATTGGAAAAATTTCCTGCTTTCTAAAAACGCAACATTCAACAACGATACCGACATCGTTTTTCCATCGCCAGGGCATGAGGGTAATAAGCATATTTACCCGATTACACATCTAGGTGTTTTGACGATTGCAGGCGATGATGCGGCAAAATTTTTACAGGGACAAATTACCTGCAATATTAATGATATAACCGATATAAAAAGCAGTCTGGGCGCATTATGCAATCCCAAGGGCAGGGTGATTACGACTTTTTTACTGGTTAAAAACGTCGATGCTTTTTTGATGATTTTGCCCAAAGAATTACTGGCATCCATCAAAAAAAGACTACAGATGTACGTGTTGCGATCCAAGGTAACCTTAACCGACAGCTCGGATCAGTTATGTCTAATCGGCTTGTACGATGAAGCATCGCAATCTGCCGAAGAAACGGAACAGCGCTTTGCAACAAGCAACCGGGGAAACATCGTCGTTAATCTTCAGAACCGCAATTTGATTATTGCCGAGACCGATAACGCCCAGGCGCTTTGGGATGAGAAGGTAAAACTGGGCTTCCAAGCGGCAGGTTCGGCGCAATGGCGCTATCTCGATATAATCTCGGGGATTCCCTGGCTTAGTGCGGAAACATCGGAAGAGTTTATTCCGCAAATGCTTAATCTGGATAAGTTGGGCGGCATCAGTTTCAACAAGGGCTGTTATACCGGCCAGGAAATTGTTGCCCGGACTCATTATCTAGGCAAGGCAAAAAGGGAAATGTTTCTCGCCGAATGCGATGTCTCGGCAACTCCGGAAGCTAATTCAACAATTATTGATGACAGCACTGACACAGAACAAAGTGTAGGTAAAGTGCTGTGTGCGCAAAATGCACACAATAGTTGCAAAATGCTTGTTGTCCTGCAAATCTCTGACACAAACGCTTATAATCTTAAGCTGAAAAATCAGAACCAAGATAAAATCACATTATTAACCGTATAATTTTATTACGTATTATTTATCGAGGGATGCAACAATAATGCAATTTACTTCCGTTCAGGACTTTCTTGATCACGTTCAAGCCGAACTTGATGCCAATCGTCTTGTTTTGCCTACATTGCCCGATATTGCCTTAAAGGTTAAGAATGCGGTGACTGATGGCGATATATCGGCTAAGGAGTTGGCTGATATGATAGTGACCGATGCGGCATTATCGACACAAATTATTCGTGTAGCCAATAGCCCTATGTACCGTGGCGCATCTGAAATCAATAACATACAAATGGCTGTTTCAAGATTGGGTAACAATACCGTTCGTAGTTTAGTTACCTGTCTGCTAATGAAACAGATATTCCGCCCCTCATCAAAGCTGTTGGAAAGTTTGTTCAGGCGCATCTGGGAGCAAAGCATTAATGTTTCAGCCATCAGTCGGGCTCTTTGTGCGTTTGTTCCTCATCTTAATGCCGACGAGGCCATGCTGGCAGGCCTTATTCATCAAATAGGCAAATTACCCATATTAATGTTGGCCGAGAAGATTCCGGAGTTTAGGGATAGCCCGACCCGAATGGAAAAGCTGTTGGAAAAAGTACACCCCGCCGTGGGAAAATTGATTATGGATGCATGGGACTTTCCGGTAAATTTAAAGCCGGTAGCGTCTGAATATGTTAATTTCCGATATGACTCAGGACCTAAAGCCGATTATGTCGATGTGGTACAAGTTGCATTTTTGCAAAGTATAGCGGGAACCGATCACCCTGCATGCCGGGTTGATTGTTCTATAGTTCCTTCATTTGCCAAGCTCGGATTTTCCGCTGACGCCGAAATACTGGAAATTGAGGGTATTTCAGATGAAATTGAAATTGCCCGAAGCCTGCTCTCCTAAATATGTTTAAAGCTATGATTAATACAGAAACTGTCTCACGTTTTCGCCGATTAGGCACAATTACAATTTTTGCCGTTTATTTTGTCATCCTTGTTGGCGGAATCGTAAGGGCTTCCGGTGCAGGCATGGGCTGTCCCGACTGGCCGACTTGCTTTGGACAGTGGGTGCCGCCAACGGATGAAGCCCAGTTGCCCGCTAATTACCATGAGATTTATGCACAACGCGGTTACGAAAATACCCAGTTCAATCCGGTAAAAACCTGGACCGAGTACACCAATCGCCTGGTCGGCGTGACGATTGGCTTTTTGATCTTGCTGACGGCCTGGTCGTCGCGCATTTATCTTAAAACGGATAAAACCATTTTTTATTTGGCGGTCAGCGTGTTTTTTCTGGTCGGTTTTCAAGGCTGGCTAGGTTCCACCGTTGTGGCAAGCAATCTCAAACCTTTTATGATCACCTTGCACATGTTATTGGCTTTGTTCATCGTCGCATTGCTTATTTATACGATTGCCCGTTCGCAACGGGATGTTATCGCCCGGATTGATATTCGGGCGCTGCCGGATAAATTTAGAACCGTGTTAATCGCGGCAATGATCATGACCCTGCTGCAAGTGGCTATGGGGACTCAGGTCAGGGAAGCCGTAGATTTTATTGCCCATAATCATGCTTATATCGAGCGCCAATACTGGCGTGACGACTTTCCGGTCATTTTTTACATACACAGATCCTTTTCCTCGATTATTTTATTTACCAATCTTTGGTTGGCCTGGAACATTGTCCGGTCTGTCGACAAAAGCAGCTTGTTGCGGCGCATCGGTTTATCCCTGGCAGGCCTGGTGATCACCGCTATTATTGCAGGCATCAGCCTTGACCGATTGGGAATGCCCCCGGTTGCCCAACCGATACACCTGTTGATGGCTAATCTTATTTTCGGCGCGCAGTTTTTCCTGTTCAGTTGCCTGAATTACGCGGCAAAAAAATAGCTTTAACCGGATGTTTTTCGAATCGTTAGATTGATTAATGCTCAACGAAGACGGGAAGGGCGCGATGTTTATGTTTTCTGCGTTTTTTCGGCGTGTACTCGGCCGCTGATTTTATAGTTCCTGTCGACAGCCTTATTGGATGTAGAATGGGGTAAATAAAAATAAACCCGCTGGTTATCAATGACGACCCAAGATTCATCCGTAAATTTAAGCCTGCTTAGAAACTCTTTTAAGCGTTTTTTACCCAATCCCCAAGCTGTTGCGTTGGCAATCATTCTGATTGTCAGCTTTGTGCTGATTTATTCATTGTCCGACCTGTTAATGCCGGTTTTCGTATCAATTGTACTGGCGTATCTACTGGAAGGTCTGGTAAGCAAGGCTGAAGGCATGAGCATGCCGCGTCTGCCGGCTATCTATCTGGTGTTTTCTGTGTTTATGGCGTGTCTGGGTTTTTTGTTGTTTTATTTGATACCGATAGTTTCACAGCAGGCAGTCGAACTTGTGCAACAGATTCCTGAGATATTGAACAGGGCGCAAGCCGGAATCATGAGCTTGCCGGACATGTATCCGCAGTTTATTTCAGAAAGCAAAATTCAGCAGATGATGTTTGCCGTGCAGCGGGAATTGTTAACTTATGGGCAAAATATATTGTCGCGCTCAGCAGCATCCGTTGTGGGCTTGGTCAGTGTAATGATCTATCTGTTCCTGGTGCCTATGATGGTGTTTTTCTTTTTAAAAGACAAACAGATGCTAGTGTCTTGGTTTTTACAGTTTATGCCGAAAGACAGACATTTGACCGTACGGGTTTGGGAAGAGGTCGATATGCAGATCGGTAACTATGTGCGCGGCAAGTTTGCCGAGGTTTTTATTCTCTGGGCCGTCAGTTATGTGACTTACGCGGCGATGGGGCTGAATTATGCCATGTTATTGGCTGTTTTAATGGGCGTGCAGGTCATTATTCCCTACATTGGCGCAACGTTGGTTACCTTCCCGGTTTTGGGCGTCGCTTATTTTCAGTGGGGATTAGGCGGCGATGAATTTATGTATATTGTTATCGCCTACTCCATTATTCAGGCGCTGGACGGTGTTATCTTGGTGCCGGTATTGTTTTCGGAGGCGGTTAATTTGCATGCTGTAGCCATTATCGTCGCCATTTTGTTTTTTGGCGGTTTGTGGGGTTTTTGGGGGGTGTTTTTGGCTATTCCATTAGCGACCGTTGCCGCCTGGCCGCGGATTGGCGATAACAGTCTGGATGCGAATTATTAGCTACCACGAAGTTTTATGTTTCATTCTGCGTGTCCTGCGAGGTGTTTTTATGCGGCTTAGATAACATATCAATTATTAATTCGGCTAAGGAATGTGCATGAAATAACTTTTGCAATAGCATCGCCATTATCCCCAGACCTGGCAGGTTTTAAAAACCTACCAGGTCTAACTTGCGAAGTTATTTTATGGGTATTCCTAAGCGAATATCTACAAAATATCCGATGCGTAATCGGCCAAGCGTGAACGCTCGCCACGGCGCAAGGTGATATGCGCCCCATGCGGCCAGGTTTTAAATCGGTCTACGACATAAGTCAATCCCGAGGTTGTCGCTGTTAAATAAGGCGTGTCTATCTGCGACAGATTGCCGATACAGATGATTTTGGTTCCGGGACCCGCTCGGGTTATCAATGTTTTCATCTGTTTCGAGGTCAGGTTTTGAGCCTCGTCAATGATCAGGTAGCGATTGAGGAATGTTCGTCCGCGCATGAAGTTAAGCGACCTGATTTTGACCCGGTTCATAATGATGTTGCTGGTTGCGCTTTGCTCCCATTCGCCGTGCTCCGCATTACTGCCCAGCAGTTCAAGGTTATCGATTAATGCGCCCATCCACGGTGCCATTTTTTCTTCTTCCGTACCGGGCAAAAAGCCTATATCTTCACCGACCGGGACGGTTTCGCGGGTCATGATGATTTCCTGGTAAGCTTTGTTCTCCAGGGTCAAGGTAAGTCCTGCGGCCAGTGCCAACAGGGTTTTTCCGGTGCCCGCCGTACCCAGCAAGGTGACAAAATCAATGTTGGGATCCAACAAGACATTGAGGGCAAAGTTTTGCTCCCGGTTTTTCGCCGTTATGCCCCAGACATTGTTGTGTTTTGCGCGATAATCCTTGGCCAGTTCCAATACCGCAATTTGTCCGTCGCAAGATCTGACGATGGCTTCAAAATTGGTTTCGTCTTCTATGTACAAATATTGGTTGGGATACCATTCGGTTACTATGGGGGCTTCCAGTTTGTAAAAAGTGCGGCTTTTTTCCTGCCAGGATTCCATTTTGGCGCCGTGTATCGTCCAGAAATCCTTTTCCAGCGCCATTGCGCCGCTGTATAGCAGGTCAATGTCATCCAGGGTCTGGTCGTTATGGTAGTCTTCCGCAAGCAACTCCAATGTCGCGGCTTTGATGCGCATGTTGATGTCTTTCGATACCAGAATAACATGGGTATCAGGCAGTTTTTTGGTGAGCGCCAGGACGATTCTGAGTATGGAGTTGTCGGCCAGGGTGCCGGGCATGCTTTCCGGCAGCAG
>Ga0208885_100915_pt1 | contig 8729 bp, 5 predicted proteins | sample LakWasMe74_LOW10_2_FD_183902 | JGI IMG/M metagenome (GOLD analysis project Ga0208885, IMG submission 183902) | Freshwater sediment methanotrophic microbial communities from Lake Washington under simulated oxygen tension - Sediment Metagenome... | ecosystem: Environmental > Aquatic > Freshwater >...
CGGTCTGGATAAACTGGTCTTCGGGGCCGGAATAGCGGTAAGCGACCTGCAAGGCAACCGGGTGGGCAACAACCTGGTGCTCAAAATCAACGACCCTAACAACGCCTCGGCGGCGGACCAGATTACCCTCGAAGGTTGGTACACGAGCAGCCTCTATCAGATCGAGACCACCCAGTTTGCCGACGGCAGCAGCCTGAGTGCGGCTCAGCTTAGCCTTCTGGGCAACAAGCTCTACGGCACCGAAGGTGCGGATACCCTGACCGGCTTCTCTGATAACAACACTATCTACGGCCTGGGCGGCGATGACACCATCACCGATACCGGCGGCGCCAACGCGATCTACGGCGGCGACGGCAACGACACCCTTACCTTCGGTTATTACACCAGCAATACCCTGGATGGCGGTGCGGGCAATGACGTGATCACCTCCATCAACGCAAACTTCAGCAATGCCAGCTACAGCAATACCTTCACCGGCGGTACCGGCAACGACCGCATGGTCAGCGGCGCCAGTACCGACACCTACCTGTTCAACCGGGGCGACGGACAGGATGCGATTTACGATTACGGCTATACCGGCAGCAGTGTAGCGGTCGGTCTGGATAAACTGGTCTTCGGGGCCGGAATAGCGGTAAGCGACCTGCAAGGCAACCGGGTGGGCAACAACCTGGTGCTCAAAATCAACGACCCTAACAACGCCTCGGCGGCGGACCAGATTACCATCGAAAACTGGTGGAGTGGAGATACCTATCGCATCGAGAATTTCCAATTTGCAGATGGTGCAAGCCTAACCAAGGCTCAGCTAACCCAGATGGTCGGCACAGCAGGTGATGACAATCTGATCGGTACGGACTATGCCGATACATTAGCCGGGCTCGATGGCAATGATGCGTTAAGCGGGAATACAAGCAACGATATTCTGCAAGGCGGCAATGGCAACGACACTTTGAGCGACACCGCAGGCACAAATCTATTGGATGGCGGCATGGGCGTCGATACGCTCACCGGCGGAGCAGGTAACGAACTGTTTGCAGGCGGAGCAGGCAACGAACTGTTTGCAGGCGGAGCAGGCAACGACATTATCAATACCGGCGACGGCACGGATGTTGTTGTGTTCAATCGTAACGACGGCCAAGATATTCTTAATGGCGGAATCGGAACCGACAACACCTTAAGTCTGGGCGGCGGCATCCAATATTCCGATATTGCCCTGTCCCAATCAGCTAATGACCTGATTGTGGAAGTGGGCAATGGCGACCAAATCACCCTGACCGGTTGGTATGATACTACTGCCAACCGCAAGAGCGTCCTCAATCTGCAAGTCATCGCCGATGTCATGGCGGGATTCGATCCGGCATCCAGCGATCCGTTGCTGAACAAATCGATCCAAAACTTCGACTTCACCGCTATCGTCAATGCTTTCGACCAAGCGAACGGTGGCAGCGCCAATTTCATGCACTGGAGCGCCACCGACAGCCTGCTCACCGCACACCTGTCCGCCGGCGACAGCGAAGCCTTGGGCGGCGATCTGGCTAACCAGTACGGCAAAAACGGCACCTTCAGCGGCTTTAGCCAGACTGCGGCGCAAGACGTGCTGAGCAACCCCGCTTTCGGCGCAAATCCACAGCTCTTGCATGACCTGGCCGGGTTGAGCGAAGGCATAGCGAGGCTGAGCTAATTGATGGCGGAGCAATGGTGCGATAACTATATTACAAGCAGTCATGAATTGCGCTTTTTAAACCTTCCTCTCCCCAACCCTCTCCATCAGGAGAGGGAGCCAAGCCGACTTACAACCCATTGTGTTTATAATACAAAAAAGTTGTGTATACTCCAGCCGCTCAAATTTGCGGAAAATGAAGAGGGTATAATACCCAAATTTAAACACAAAACCTGACATGTTAAAGATCGATTTTACCGAAAAAGCCATTGACGAAGTGTATCAACAATTCATGGAGCATCCATCAGGATTGACCAAGAAAAAGCTGCATGTCGTATACCTTAAAGCCTTGGGCTTATCACATAAGGAAATCGAACGCATTGCCCGGACCAGTGCTGACAGTGTGACGCGCTACCTACAAGAGTATGACAAGGGCGGCTTAGCCGCCCTCAGTGTGTCGCGCACTCATCGTCCGGTCAGCTCATTGCAGCCTTATCACGACTCAATAAAGTCGCACTTTCTAAAACAGCCTCCTCATACTGTCTCCGAGGCCTCCCATGAAATCGAGGTGCTGACCGGAATCAAATTAGGGCCCAGTGCTTGCCGCGATTTCATGCGCAAGCGCTTGGGTATGAAGTTCCGAAAAATGACGGTTATCCCCGCAAAAGCCGATCCGAAAAAGCAGGCCGAGTTCTTAAACGATGAACTTGAACCCTTGCTGGAAGAAGAAAAGCAAGGCCAGTGCAAAGTCTTCTTCGTCGACGCTGCGCACTTTGTAATGGGCGCTTTTTTGGGGATGCTTTGGTGTTTTGAGCGTCTGTTCCTCAAATCATCCAGCGGACGCAGACGTTACAATGTCCTGGGAGCCTTTAGCGTAAAAGGCACCGATTTGGTTACCGTAACCAATGATGCCTACATTAACTCTGACACGATTGTCGATCTGCTTATCAAGCTTAAGCAAGAATACCCCGACATCCCATTAACACTCATTATGGACAACGCACGTTACCAAAGGTGCAATAAGGTGACTGAACAAGCCGAGATGCTGGGTATCAGCATCCTTTTTCTGCCTCCTTACTCGCCAAATTTGAACTTGATTGAACGCTTATGGAAGTTCACCAAAAAGAAATGCCTATACAATCGGTATCACGAGACATTTTGCCATTTCAAGGAAGCCATTGACGACTGCATTGATAAGGTGAAGTCGGCTTTCAAGGAGCAAGTAAAAACACTTTTAAATCCAAAATTCCAGCTATTTGGAAAATCCGCAGGCGTGACCGCGTGAGGTATAGATACTTATGCCCGCAAGGAGAGGGGGGCAAAAGCTGCAATCCGTATCGAGTATTTGAAGTAGGGCATGAACGATGAAAGATGCACTGCACCGCACGGTGAACGGCAAGAAGCAGCTCTTGCCGATCAATACCGAAACTTTTATTTGGGCATTGCAATGCGCCTGTCAGGTGCATCGCGTGCCGTTTGATGCGGCAATGGCCTTGCGTCAGTTTCCTTCTCCCTATAATTCGGCACTCTTGCAACATGCCCTGCATGAGCTGGGACTTAAAGGCCGCTGGCGCAAGGTGAAGGATACGGATATGGAACATCTCAACTTCCCGTGCTTTGCAGCACTCAATCCGCCAGATGGTCCAGAGTTTGGTAAAGAGCCAAGTGAACCGGATGCGCAAGTTGAACAACAATTGGAAACGCACGGCCTCGCGCTGTTGGTGCGACTGGAAAAAAGCACAATTCTGTTTTTTGAACCGGGTAGCCAGGAGCCGCAACATCTTCCATTGACTGAATTCACTGCTCGCTGCGCCGGACATGTGTTGCAGTTCGCCGCACCTAAAAGTAAGGGTGCGGATGAAGATAAAGGCAAAGAGTTCGGCTTCCGTTGGTTCGTGCCGGAACTGCTCAAACACAAGAAGGTTTGGCGCGATGTGCTGCTGGCATCGCTGGCTTTGCAAGTAGTCGGCTTGGCTACGCCGTTGTTCACTCAGACTATCATCGATAAGGTCATCGTCCATCACTCGATGAGTACGCTGGCGGTGATCGCAGTCGGCATGGCTATCTTCATGGTGTTCAATGCGGCAATGAGCTGGGTGCGGCAGTATCTGGTAACTCATACCGGCAACCGTATCGACTCGGTGTTAGGCGCACAGGTGTTCGACCACCTGTTCAGGCTGCCGCTACGCTATTTTGAACATCGCTCTACCGGTACGCTGGTAGCGCGTCTGCAAGGCATCGAAAGCATCCGCGAGTTTTTGAGCGGAGCAGCGGTCACGCTAATATTGGATGTGCCGTTTTTGGTAATCTATTTGGCGATCATGTTCTATTACAGCCGGCTGCTTTCGCTGGCGGCGCTGGCGATGTTGCTGCTGATTGTGCTGCTAAGTCTGGCTATCACGCCGGTACTGCGCGAGCGGTTAAATCAACAGTTTTTGCTCGGCGCCCGCAACCAATCGTTCGTTACCGAATATTTATCCGGCATGGAAACGGTCAAATCCCTGCAAATGGAACCGCAAGTGGTATCGCGTTACGGCGAATATTTAGCCGGTTATCTGGAAGCCGGATTTAATTCGCGGCAATTGTCCAATAGCTACAATGTCGCCGCTAATACCTTGGAGCAACTGATGACACTGACTATCCTGTGTCTTGGCGCTTGGCTGGCGATGACTACGCAGGATTTCACCATCGGCATGCTGGTAGCCTTTCAGATGTTTGCCGGACGGCTCTCGCAGCCGGTGCTGCGCATGGTGGGATTATGGCAGCAATTCCAGCAGGCGAACATTGCGGTCAAGCGCTTGGGCGATGTGATGCATGCGCCCGCCGAGCCGTATTCGTTGAAGCCCGCAAGGGAAGGCGGCGGACATGGCAAGGTGGAGATTCGCAACCTGGGTTTCCGTTATGCGGATAATCTCCCTTACCTGTACCAAAACTTCAACATGACTATTTTGCCGGGACAATGCATTGCCCTGATGGGACCGTCCGGCTCCGGTAAGAGTACGCTCGCTAAACTGATGCTGGGCTTTTATCTGCCCAGCGAAGGCAGCATTCATATCGATGACCACGACATCCGTCACTTTTCTGCCAATGAGTTGCGGCATCACTTTGGCGTGGTGCCGCAGGAAACCGTGTTGTTCTCCGGCACGCTTTATGAAAACCTGATGTTCTCCAATCCGCACACGACTTTCGAACAGGTGGTGCAAGCTTGCAAATTGGCGGAAATTCACCATGCCATCGAGAAGCTGCCGGAAGGTTACCAGACCATTATCGGGGAGCGCGGGGTGGGCCTGTCGGGCGGGCAGAAACAACGGCTGGCGATTGCCCGCGCTTTGCTCAAGCAGCCTAAGATTTTGTTATTCGACGAAGCGACCAGCAGCCTGGATAGCGCCACCGCCGAACACTTTGCGACCACCGTCAATCAACTGAAAGGCAAAGTCACCATGCTGTTTATCACCCATCAACTGCCTGCCAGTCTGAAGGTGGATGAGGTGGTGCGTTTAGCTTGAGTATGACTGACAACTTTCACCACGAAGACGCGAAGAACACGAAGACCTAAAGAATCAAAGATTTTCTGATGACATATGGCTGTCAGCCGAGTAACAGCATTTTAAAATTCAGTTAGTGACTAAAGTTGCGAGTGTCCGGAGTGCACGCTTTGCTTGCCAGAGCAGGCGAAGCCTGCACTCCTGCGATTAGCCGATATGCCCAAACCGAGCTCCGGAATTGCTCAATAACTTCGTGTTTTTCGTGCCTTCGTGGTGTTTTTACGTGGCTTTCGTAACAGATGATCCGGTAGTGACTAGGGTGTGCATGGCACTCCCTACGGCGGATATGCCTATGCGGGCTTTTCGGACAAGGATGCGGTCCAATCTGTGGCCTATCTTTTCGCGGCTGTAATCGACAGTGTGCGGCATCAGTAACTAATAAAAACAATCAAATATGATCAATAAAGTATTACGCTGTCTTGTTTGTGTCGTGTGGGCCGGTGTCTCCGTTCCGGTGTTTTCAGCGGACGGTCAACTGCCTAAAGCGCCGACCGGCGAAGAGACGCCGTGTCGTTCGGGAACCACATTTAAGCCGCTGTCCCTGGCGGAAGCTGTTACCGTTGCGATGTCTGAGCATCCGCAAGTTTTGATAGCCGAGCTGGAGCTAAAAAAAGCCAATTCGCAGGTGTTGGCGGCAGTAACGCCGTTTTTGCCGTCGGCAAGCGTTGCTATGCAAGGCGAACGCTTTGTCACCCAAAATCCGACCGCTCAGGCCACCTCGGTCGGGTCAACTGTTGTCGGCGGACAGCAAAGCCAGTATTCCAGTTACGCCTCATTGAATGCCCATTGGAATCTCTTTAACGGCGGTAAAGATTTGGCCGGCTACCGCAATGCAAAAGCAGGTGTTCAGGCCAGCGCTTACGATCTTGTCAGACAGACTAATGAAACGTTAAGTAGCGTATTGCTTGCCTATAACGATTTATTTAAAGCGCAGACGGCGCTTTTGCATCTGGCCGAGTCCACCCGACTGTTGCGCGGCGTGTTGCAGCGTACCGAAAAGCGATATGCGGAAGGCGTCGATAATCAAATTGCATTGAGCCGGGAGAAAATCGCGTTCGCCAAAAATGAGCAGAGCACGTTTCAGGTTTGCCAGACCTTGTACGATAAGTCTGCGGTATTGGCAAGCGCGTTGGGCTTGCGCCTCCCTGCCGGACACGTTTTCCAGCTTGATACCCCCATTCCTGATGTGGAACCGATGAACTTGAATGATGACGATCTTGAGCTGATTATTCAGGACGATCCGGGCGTCAAAGCGGCAAAAGAGCGGGCGGCGATGGCGCAGCATAAACTTGACCAGACCCGCGCAAGTTTTTATCCCACTGTTGCGATGACCGGACGCTATGATTGGCTGGGACAGAACCCGGATAGTGTCGATGCCGCGGTCAGTTCGACTTCGCCGAACAGTTATCGGTTCGGCGTCGTGCTTCAACAACCCTTAGGGCCCTTTACTGCGGAATATGCGGCAGTCGAAACCGCGCATGCCGACGTCCTGAAAGCCGATGCGCTCTATCGACAAGCGCTGATCGATGCCGAGACCAAGCTTAGAACGGTGTTGAATGCCAAAACCCAAACCGAGCTTTCCGCAAAAACCAGCCAGTTGCTGACTGCGCAAACACGCTTAACTTTTCAGCAAACGAACCAGTTATTTAAAGACGGTTATGCGGATCTCGATGCCGTGTCCCAGGCGCAAATCAATCTGTCCAAGGAGCAAGAGGCCACTGATGAATTGTTATCGGATGCAAAGCTCGCCGCGTGGAATGCTTATCTGGTGTTGCGTCCTGATGCATTCGCAGCGGCATTGCTCGAAATGCACCAGAACAGCCGGATGAATACGGATATTCAGCGCAGCCAATAATCCGTCACCAAGCCTGCAAATACCGCCAGGCCAAACCAGTTGTTGTTTAAAAACGCTTTAAAGCACAGCGCTTTTTCCCGGTGAAAAATCAATTTTTGCTGGTAAACCGACAAGCCTGCCGCGATTAAAATGCCGCCATAGTAAAGCCAATCTGTATGCGCCATTCGCCCTACTGTAACCAGTAATCCGAGTATGACGAGCTGTAACGCGGCCATGATGTGGCGATCGTAAGCGCCGAACAATATAGCCGTCGATTTAACGCCTATTTTTAAATCGTCATCCTTATCGACCATCGCATACATGGTGTCATAAACCAGCGCCCACAATACGACCGCCGAATACATCACCCAAGCCACCGGCGGAATGCTGTTGATCTGCGCGGAAAAAGCCATCGGCACCGCCCAGCCGAAAGCGATGCCCAAATAGGCTTGGGGCAGTTGGGTATAACGCTTCATAAACGGATAACTGGCGGCCAGGAATGCGGCGATAAACGACAGCAGGATGGTGTAGATATTCAGCAATAACACCAGGGCGAAAGCGCACAAACACAACACCACAAAAACGACCAGCGCTTCCTTGGGGCTGACCTTGCCGGCGGCGATAGGCCGCTGTTTAGTGCGCTCTACATGCGGGTCGAAATCGCGGTCGGCGTAATCGTTAATCACGCAACCGGCGGCTCGCATCAGCACCACGCCCAGACAAATGACGGTTAACACCAGCAAATCCGGCTTACCGTCGCTGGCAACCCACAGCGCCCATAATGCCGGCCACAATAAAATCAGGATGCCGATAGGCTTGTCGAATCGGGCTAATAACCAATACTGCTTAATTCGATCCATTGCTCTGTCCATCATTGTTATTGCCTTTTCCAACGCGTTAATTTTGTTAAAAATGCTATTATAGCTTTTTTATTTTAATGGGCGGGCCAACCATGAGCATAAAGATTTATCACAATCCGCGTTGCGGCAAATCGCGTCAAACCTTGCAGCTGTTAAAAGAGCAAGGTATCGAGCCGGAGGTTATCGAGTATCTTAAAACGCCTCCCAGCGCCCAGGAGCTGGATGATATTTTGCAAAAGCTGGACATGGAGCCGCGCGAGTTAATGCGCAAAAAAGAAGCCGAATATAAGGCCAACGGTCTGGACGATGCCTCACTGGATCGGCAGGCGCTGATAACCGGCATGGTAAACAACCCTATTTTAATTGAGCGGCCTATTGTTATTGCGGGCGGCAAGGCGGCGATTGGTCGCCCGCCGGAAGCTGTGCTGGCTATTTTATAATTACTCGGCTTATGACAAAGATTCTGGTTGTGTATTTCTCCCGTAATGGGACCACCGCAGACATGGCCAATCATATCGCTCGCGGCGTAGCCTCGGTTGACGGCGTTGAAGCAGTGCTCAGAACCGTCCCCGATGTGTCAACCGTCTGTGAAAAAACCGCAGCAAGCATCCCGGCCCACGGCGCGCTTTACGCTACGATTGACGACTTAAAATCCTGTGACGGTCTGGCGTTGGGCAGCCCGACCCATTTCGGCAATATGGCCGCGCCGCTAAAATACTTCATCGACAGCACCACCGAAATCTGGTTTTCAGGCGCACTGTCCGGCAAGCCCGCAGGCGTGTTTACCTCAACCGGCAGCATGCACGGCGGACAGGAAAGCACCTTGCTATCGA
>Ga0208885_100964_pt1 | contig 8342 bp, 5 predicted proteins | sample LakWasMe74_LOW10_2_FD_183902 | JGI IMG/M metagenome (GOLD analysis project Ga0208885, IMG submission 183902) | Freshwater sediment methanotrophic microbial communities from Lake Washington under simulated oxygen tension - Sediment Metagenome... | ecosystem: Environmental > Aquatic > Freshwater >...
TCCACACTTGTGCGTACGCCGACTTCATAGCCTACTTTGGTCGAATCCACCTGGCTTTGGCTGCTGCTTAAGGCTTGTTCGTAGGCTTTAATCTGGGCGATGCTGGTGTTCAAGTTCAAATAAGCACTCTGCGTGTCCAGTCTTATTTGACTGCGCGCAATTTCAAGATCATCCTGCGCTTTTTGTTTATTAAACAGCGCTTGTCGGACACGCGAACTGGCGGCCCCGCCTTGATACAGGGGCAGTTGTAACTGCACGCCTATCGCGCCGTTCTTAAGATCGCTGCCGAAACCATAATAACCGCCATTTGCATAACTGTCGCTATAGCTCGCGACTGCATCCAAGGTAGGCAAATGGCCTGCATTGGCGCGCTCCATTTCTTGTTCCGACAGCTTAACGGCATCCTGATGGATTTGTATGTTCAAATCGTTCTCCGCTGCGACTTCCAGCCATTCGTCCATGCTTTGTTCCAAGGCATTTGTTTTGATGTCCGCCTTTACGGTTGCCAATTTTGGGGGAATGTCTCCGGTTATCGCCTGAACTGCGCGTTGGGCGATTTGATGTTCGTTAACGGCGGCTATTTCTTGTGCCACGATTAAATCGTAACGGGCTTGCGCTTCGTTTACATCGGTAATCGTGGCCGTGCCTGCATCGAAATTGGCTTTGGCTTGTTCCATTTGGCTCAAAATAGCGGCTTTTTGCGCGCCGATCAGATCCCGTTTATCTTGCGCGAGCAACACGTCAAAATAGGCCCGCGCGGTACGTGAAATCAAAGCTTGCTGCGTTAAATAAAGCTGCTTATCGGCCTGGCTCACTTGCGTTTTAGCCTGCTCCATCTCCACCAGGTTTTGTTTTCGATAGAGCGGCTGACGCGCTTCAATGCCATACTGATAACCTTCAAACGCTTGCACGCCGCCTTTAAAGGGGACTCCCGCACCGGTATACGCAATATCGGTGCGGGAGACCTGCGCTCCGGCGTTAAAACTAACGACAGGCCGGTACAAGGCTTTACCTTGCTGAATGATTTCCTGGGCAGCCTGGTTGGCGTTCAACGCTGACGCCAATGTCGGGTCATGCGCCAATGCCTGATGATAAATATCCATCAAGGATTGCGCTTTGTCTTCGGCATAAACGACGGAAGCCCATGCCATCGTTACGCAAATCAGTGAAATAACAACGATCAATTTTTTTAGCATGGAGGTAAAAACCTTGGGTTAAGACACTAGTCGTTATTTGCAGGCTGGATCGACATCGCTTATCCAGCCTGCAAATGGATTTTAAATTGTCACTCTAAACCAGGCGGCATACAGCGCAGGTAAAAACAGCACGGTCAGCAACGTGGCAACGGCCAGCCCGCCCATAATGGCAACCGCCATGGGGCCAAAAAACACGCTGGCGGTGAGCGGTATCATCGCTAAAATCGCAGCGGCGGCGGTAAGCATGATGGGCCTGAATCGGCGTATGGTCGATTCGACCACCGCTTGCCAAGGCTCCAAACCTGATGCGCGATCCTGATCAATCTGATCGACCAAAATCACCGAGTTGCGCATAATCATGCCGGACAGCGCAATAGTACCCAGCATAGCGACAAAACCGAACGGCTTATCGAATAGCAACAAGGCGATGGTGACGCCGATTAAACCTAAAGGCACTAAAAATACCCGAGAAAAACTTTGCAGTTGCACCATCAATATCGTCAATACCGCAATTAAAAACAGCGGCAAGCCTGCTGCCACCGATGCGCCGCCCTTAGCCGACTCTTCAATGGCCCCGCCCGTTTCCAAGCCGACGCCTAACGGCAAACCGGCTTTAATCGCCGTTAGTTGAGCATCTATTTGTTGCGACACCACGGCAGCTTGCAAATCGCCTTGTAAATTAGCGCGCACAATAATCGAGGGCTCACGATTGCGCCGCCAGATAACGCCTTCTTCAAACGCTGAAGTCAGTGTCGCGATTTGTGATAACGGTACGCCCCCGGACGGCGTGTTAATCATTAAGTCGGGTAAATGCGACAAGCGCGTGCGTTCAATTTCCGAGCCGCGTGCAACCAAGTCTATGCGCTCATTGCCTTCCCTAAATTCTGTGATGACCAGTTCTTGCATGGCGCCATTAAGCACATTGGCAATATCGACCGTGCTGATGCCTAATAATCGCGCTTTTGCCTGATCGACTTCGACATGAACGACTTTACTGGGCTCTTCCCAATTAAGCTGTACATTCACCAAGTTGCGATGGGCGCGCATGACCCCGGCAATCTGCCGTGCAATGTCGCGGATTTGCGTGATGTTGACGCCGGACACCCTGAACTGCACGGGGAAGCCCACCGGGGGACCATTTTCCAGGCGCAGCACGGAGGCGCGCAAGGCCGGAAAATCCTGTTCAAACAAGGCCAGCAAATCTTTACGCAAGGCCTCACGCGCGGCCAAGGTTTTAGTCAAAACGACAAATTGTCCAAACCCGCGATGCGGTAATTGAATATCCAGCGGCAAATAAAAACGCGGCGCGCCGGTGCCGATATAGGCAACAAAATTTTCTATGCCGTCATGTTGTTGAGTCCACTCCTGTAACCACTGTTCCAGTTTTCGAGCCTGTGCATCGGTGGCGGCATATGACGCGCCCTCGGTCATGCGCAAATCGACGATCAACTCCAGCCGGGTCGAATCGGGAAAGAACTGCTGTTGCACTTTACCAAATCCGACAATAGACAGGACAAACAACGCCAGGGTAATGGCAATGACGGTTTTGCGATAGCGTACGCAAGCCGTAACGACGGCTCGAAACATTTGATAAAACGGCGTGTTATAAATGTCGTGATGATGAGCGCCGTCGGTTTTGTCGGTCCGATTAAACCGGTTTTTTAGCCATCGGGTGATTTTTGACGGCTGTGGCGCATGGGCATAATCGGGTAGCAGGTGGTAACCCAAAAAAGGCACCAATATGACGGCGGCTAACCATGAAATCACCAAGGCAATCGCCGAAACCTGAAAAATGGATCGCGTATATTCGCCGGTAGCTGACGCAGCCGTCGCAATCGGCAAAAATCCCGCCACGGTGACCAAAGTGCCGGTGAGCATCGGCATGGCCGTTGAGGTATAGGCAAAGGATGCCGCTTTTACCCTGTCCCAGCCTTGCTCCATCTTGGAGGACATCATTTCCACCGCAATAATGGCGTCATCCACCAATAAGCCCAAGGCTAGAATCAAGGCTCCCAGTGAGATTTTATGCAGTCCAATATCAGTGAGATACATCGCCAAAAATGTACCCGCCAACACCACCGGAATAGTAATGGCGACCACGATACCGCTACGCCATCCCAATGAAATCAGGCTTACGCTAAGCACTATCACCAAAGCCTCCACCAGCGATTTTACAAAGTCGTTAACGGAATGGGCGACAATTTTCGGCTGCAAGGTGACGGCATCCAGAGCTAAACCTACCGGTAATCGCGGTTGAGTTTGTGCAATGACTTTATCCAGCGCATCGCCCAGTCCGATCACATCGCCGCCATCCTTCATGCTTACGCCCAATAGCAAAGTATCTTTACCTTGAAAGCGAATACGGTCATGCGGCGGGTCTTCATAACCGCGATAAATCCGCGCAACATCGCCCAGTCTAAAATCCTGGTTATTAGCGCGCAGCCGCAATTCGCGCAAATCGTCTAGTTTGCTGTAGCGGCCTGATACTTCAATGCGTATGCGCTCGTCAGTTGTATCAAATGTGCCGCCGCGCACCACGGTGTTTTGCGCCTGTAAAATACCGATCAGCGTGTTAGTGTTGATGCCTATCGTCACCAGTTTGGCATTTGAAATCTCAATAAATATACGTTGCTTCTGCTCGCCAAAAAATTCAACTTTTGCGACATCATTAACTTTTAGCAACTCAGTTCTGATTAACTCGGCCTGCTTTTTAAGCGCCGCGTAATCAAACCCATCGCCGGTCAACGCGTACATACTGCCGTACACGTCGCTGAACTCATCGTTGAAGGTCAGGCTTTCGATGTTTTGCGGCAAGGTATGACGTATGTCGGCGACCTTTTTACGCACCTGATACCAAACTTCCGGTATATCTTTGGACAAGGTATTGTCCTTGGCTACAATGAAAATCATCGACTCGCCGGGGCGTGAAAAGCTGGTCGAATAGTCCAGATGCGGAACTTCCTGAATTTTCTTTTCCAGTTTGTCGGTAATTTGTTGTTCCACTTCTTGCGCACTGGCACCCGGCCAGGTGGCATGCACCAACATGACCTTGAACGTAAAAGGCGGGTCTTCAGATTGACCTAATTTGGTATAGCTAAATAATCCGGCGATAGTAAGCACCAACATCAAGTACAAAACCAGCGTTTGATGATTCAGCGCCCAATCGGACAAATTAAAACGTGGATTTGAGCCTGATTTTCTCAGTGCTCGTTCATTTGTTTGACTCATGGCGCCGCCTCAATCACAGGTTTTACCTGTTGATTAAGGATCAGGGTATGGACACCGGCAATGGCGATTTTATCGCCCGCTTGCAGTCCGCTGGCAATCACTACGCCGTCTTCTCTAAATAAACCTGCGACGACCACCTCGCGCGGCTGCGCTCTATCCGCATCAATCACCCACACTATTTTCTTGCCGTCGAGTTCAGTTAAGGCGCTATTGGGTATCAGAAATTCCGCTGCCTGTCGTTCATTCGGCTGAGTGAATTTGACCCCTGCGGTCATGCCCAGTTTTACCGATTCATCTGCATCTCTAATAGTCACGCGCACATTAAAGACGCGGGTGACCGAATCTGCTGCCGGGGCAATCTCACGAATCACCCCGGTGTACGATTTTTGCCGATCCGCCCACATTTTCAGGGTGACCGCGGCATTCAATCTAACTTCCGTAATGCGCGACTCAGGCACGGAAACCAAGACCTCCATTTCTTTGGTACCGGCAATTTTCGCCACGACCTCGCCCGCCTCAATGACTTGCCCAGGCTCGGCACGGATCATGGTCACCACGCCGTCGCGGTCGGCGGTCAAGTGAGTATATTGGGCTTGATTATCCGATACGTTCGCTTGCGCCTTTACTTGCGCCAGTCGTGCGCGGGCCTTTTTAAGCTCGGCTTCCCGAATATCCAACGCCGAGGCCGAAATGAATTTTTTGGCGAATAATTGGCGCTGCCGCATCACTTCAGCAACAGCCAGCGCATGGTCGGCTTCCGCTGCATGCACATCTGACAGCGCTGCCATTGCGTTTAAATGGGCGTCTGAAGCATCCAGTCGCGCTATTACCTGACCTTTTTTAACCAAAGATCCCACTTCCACTCTGCGTTCAATGATTTTGCCGGCGATTCTAAAGCCTTGGTTGGACTCATAGCGAGGACGCACTTCGCCTACCAGAGCCATAGGGTTGGCGGCGGCTTTTGCACCGACCACCATGACTAAAGCCGGGCGGGGCGGTTGCGCTTCGGGCACAGGCTTGTCACATCCGCTCAGTAATATTAACGATGCCAAGGCAAAGAGTCGGTTTTTCATGTGTTCACATTCGTTTAGTTAAGATTTTCAGGATGTTGTAATACGCCGCTTAAAATCGCGCGTTGCATTAAACGTAATCGTGTATCTATGTCTACCCAATTTATCCACGTCTCATGGCCTAGCGCAATTTCCAGCGAGCATACGCCATGCACACTGGCCCATAGCGTTTGAGCGATTAATTCAAAATCGGTGAGTTCTGCTTTAAATAAGTGCGCGTCAAAAGCGGCTTGCACGACTTGCTTTAACTGGGCATAAGCATCTTGTTCGGTATTGCCCTGTTGAATTTTTGTGATATCTAAATTACACGGCGTGCGCGGTGTCATAAACATCAGGCGGTAGTGGTTGGGATGGCTTAACGCAAATTGAGCATAGCCGTTACAGAAGGCTTGAATGCGCGCAATTAAATCGGGTAACTGCATAATGTCGCGCATACCGCTGGCGAGCGCCAAGAAATCCTCATCACATACCGCTTGTAGCAAGGCCTCTTTGTCGGAAAAGTAGTTATATAAAGTAGTGGCCGAATAATTGATCTTCTTTGCTATTTCACGCATAGAAACCGCTTCAATGCCGCGCTCTACAAACAGCGTACGTGCTGCATCCAATATACTGGTACGTAATAATTCACGATCTTCAGGAGATTTAATTTTAGGTGGCATGGCAATTAAAAATATAAGTTAACAGTGTTAAGTTAACAGTGTAAACATTAAATGTAAAGGTTTTTTCTGTGTGCAAATAACTTGTTTTGCGCATAGTGCCGCGTCATAAGCCGAGTGACATCACTATGCACTATTCGGGAGTCGACCTTGGGAGAGCTATAGCCGTTCGGATACCAGCCAACAACACAGTACAAACCTGAGCATATATTCCGTTTATTCTTACCGTCTCCCGAATGCCGATGTACGCACTGGACTAGCGTCGCGGATATTCGAATTGCAACGCCACAAAATCCGCAGTCGGCGCACCATAGCGCTCCATAATATTCTCAAGTGCTGCATCCAGTGCGCTCGCTGGCGTACCTGAATAAACGGGCAGGACCAATCGATCGGACTCGGAGCTTGCCTCAGTCTCCATGAGCAGACCGTGGCGGGAACGCACCGAACCGCTTACACTCGTCGCCAATGCTTCGGAGCGAAAGGTTCGGGACCAGGCATCCGCCATGAGCGCCACGGAAATTTCGTCGAAACCTCCTGCAACCGGTATCTCGACAACCTCGTGTCGCCACACGGCGAGCCAATTGCCGGCTGCAAGAAAGATGCGGCCTGCGGTTAGCGTAAACGAGGACGTATAGTGATCGATTCCCCAGTTGCTCACGCCCAGCCGTTGCGCCGTAAGCTCGGCAGTGTGCCGACCGGCAATCGCTTCGACCAGCGCCAACGATGCCGGCAGGGAAGCGCTGATGCCGGCGGTCGTCATCACCTGTCCATCCATAACGAAGCGGCGGTTATGCACCCATCTCGTACCGGGAAATGCTTCAGCAATTTCCTCCAAACCTGACCAGTGCGTGGTTGCCGCTTTGCCTTCAAGCAGGCCTGCATGAGCGATAACCCGTGCGCCCTCACAGATCGACACCACTGTCGCGCCCTTTTCGGACTGAGCTCGCACCCAGTTGAGCAGCACCGGATTTTCCTCTCTATCCATCGCAGGAATAATCAATATATCGGCTCCAACCGGGGTCGATTCGTCGAATTGCACTAAAGTCATATCCGCACGTATCTGCAGCGCAGGGATCAGTTTAACGGCGCCCGGCTCAGTCGAAACCGTTACCACATCTGCTGCGCCAGATTCTTTCAATACCCCGTACGGGATTGCAAAGTCCGTGGTTTCTGTACCGGCATTGTCGGCCAGTACGACGACCAGCGGACGTACACGCCGGTCTTTCGGCGCCGGAAGGGTGAGCGAGTTCTCCGCCAGTGCCGCGATGTTATCTGCGCCCAGGCATGATCGCGTGTAGTACCCTGCCCCTGCAAGCAGCGCCATCGTGAAGCCGGTAATTTTTATCAAAGCGGAACACTTCATTTGTTTCCCTCAATCGTTGATTTACATACGGCGAAATATATTCGCCAGTTAAAGCGCGAGGATCGTAACCGGCAACGCCACGACCGGAATCTATGCTGCTGTTTGCGTCCCATTGCCGCCTTCTAGCACGCTCGAATGCATGGATAAATCGGCCCTCTTGAGCGCCCTGTTAAAGCGCATTCGCAATGACTCTTGAATGCCGCAAAAGATAGGCGAGATATACGGCGGCGGCCACATCGTAGGCAAGGCAAAACATTGGCCACCACATAGGAACGCCAGGGTTGGAAATGAAGTGGCCGTGAAAGAAATCAAATAGGCCATGCATTAACAACGCAGCAACGACAAACCACAAATTGCGTTTGAAGCCAAGAACGGTGGCACCTAAAAATACGGCCATCACTGCTGCCTCGCTAAGGACAGCCTGAACCGAGCCGCCCATCACCGCAAATAAACCGTAGTAGGATGCAATCACTGCCAACACCGTTGGGTAGAAGCTACGGTCTTTGTCGAAGCCGACGCGTGTAGCGAACAACGAAACAACTAAGGCGATGATAATGCCTGCGAGATAGTCCATTTAGACTCCTAATTTCTAATGTTTAAATTTAGCGGCCACCGAAGGCGAGCCGCTGTAACGAAAGGTGATGCGTCTTCCGGTTGACGCTCTCGGAAGCGCTCCAAGAGACAAGCAGCGCCGCCTGTTGACCGCCCGGTTATGTCTTAAGTGCCTGAATATAAGTTTCCAGCTCTTGTTTAAAGCCGGAGTGCAGGCTTTGCCTGCTTTGCAAGCAGAGCTTGCACTCCAAAATACCCGAAAACTTTAGCTCGATTA
>Ga0208885_101009_pt1 | contig 8047 bp, 8 predicted proteins | sample LakWasMe74_LOW10_2_FD_183902 | JGI IMG/M metagenome (GOLD analysis project Ga0208885, IMG submission 183902) | Freshwater sediment methanotrophic microbial communities from Lake Washington under simulated oxygen tension - Sediment Metagenome... | ecosystem: Environmental > Aquatic > Freshwater >...
GGCGCTTGTCTTCCAGGCTAAGGGCGACGGTCCTGTTACTTTTGAGAGCCATGACGAAATCCTTGTTCAGCTCGACTTTAATGAAGGTCATGTTTTCTTTGGAAGAGAACCAATTGTCGGTTAACACGGTGCGATAACGCAGTTGATTTTGCTGGCATACCCGCAGCATTTGGCGCAGCTGCTCGTTTTTTGTCAGAGCGCTGTGGCGCTTAACCTGCCGGGTTTGTATATCGCAAAACAGCAAATCCTTGTGAACGATTTCGAAGGCAACAGGCACATTGATGCCATTGGCGTGATATAGACAATTGAGGATGTTGACGCCTTTGACGGTGCGATTTTGGCAATGGTCGAAATGCCAGGCGATGATCTCGTTTTCATCGGTATAGGGTTTTTCCTCAATAGTGTCATCGAAGATCAGCACGCCCTCGTCCGTCTCAATAGTGCGGACGGTTGGCTTCACTAACGACCACAAGTCCCGGGATGTGTAATCAGTGCCTGCTAAAAATCGGGTGATTTGATCATGGCTGACCTCATGGTCCAGCAGTTGGGACAAACCGGTCGCGGTGATCTGGGCAAACGAACGCATCAGATAATCGCTGTATAACTCTAACAGAGAATTTTTCATGACATATACCTCACATGAATCCAGTCAACAGGCAATATTCTATGCCTTTATCAACTTCAGTGCGTAACATCAGTTAATGCCTTATCTAAATTCTATTTTCAAGTGCTTTTGAGCGCGATTTCCCGACTGTCACCTCTTTATATGGATATTTGCGACAGCCCCCCTTATCATTGCGTAAAGCCTCGATGCGCTTCATATACGCATCATCAATATCATCGGTAATATATTCATTACTAAAGCATGAAGTATCGAAATGCTTAATATTTGGATTACCTTTACGAACCGCATCAATCAGGTCATTCAGTTCCTGATAAATCACCCGGTCTGCGCCGATTGCCACACGCACCTCGTCTTCAGTGCGATCATGGGCAATCAGTTCATGGGCGGCCGGCATATCAATGCCGTAAACATTGGGATAACGAACCGGAGGTGCGGCAGAGGCAAAGTAGACTTTTTTGGCCCCGGCATCCCTAGCCATCTGGATAATCTGCTCGGACGTTGTGCCTCTGACAATTGAATCATCAACCAATAATACATTCTTTCCTTCAAATTCAAGACTAATGGTGTTTAATTTTTGCTTGACCGATTTTTTCCTCATTTTCTGGCCCGGCATGATAAACGTCCGGCCGATATAGCAGTTTTTTATGAATCCTTCACGGTACTTTATGCCCAGAAGGATTGCCATCTGAAAAGCCGATGTTCTGCTGGTGTCGGGAATGGGAATAACCACATCAATATCATGATCAGGCCATTCCCTAAGCACTTTTTTGGCCAATTTCTCGCCCATACTAAGACGCGCCTTATAAACCGAAATACGATCAATAATTGAATCCGGTCTGGCAAAATAGACGTATTCAAAAATACAAGGACAGTGATCTATCTCATCAGCGCACTGTTTGGTATGCAATACACCTGCTTCTTCAATAAATATGGCTTCTCCAGGCTCAATGTCTCTAATAAGATCAAAGCCAAGCACATCCAAGGCAACACTTTCGGATGCAATCATGAATTCCGAGCCTTGCTCGGTCTTTCTTTCGCCAAACACGATAGGTCGGATGCCGTGAGGATCCCTGAAGCCTAAAATCCCGAACCCTGAGATCATAATTACAACCGCATAGGCACCCCGACAGCGTCGGTGAACTCCAGATACCGCTTGAAAAACGTCATCAACGCTTAAATGCAATTTACCTAAACTTTGTAATTCGTGAGCAAAAACATTCAGCAGAACTTCAGAGTCAGAATCGGTATTGATATGTCGCTGATCTTCTACGAACAGGGCCTTTTTTAGCTCTTCGGTATTGATCAAATTACCGTTATACGCCAGCGTTAAGCCAAAAGGATAATTCACATAGAACGGCTGAGCTTCTGCAGAACTGGTGCAGCCTGCTGTTGGGTAGCGAACATGCGCAATACCCATATTGCCTTTCAATTTCAACATCTTGGCATTGGTAAAAACATCACCAGCTAAACCATTTTCTTTGCGCAAATGTAATCGCCCATTTTCACAAGTCACAATGCCTGCGGCATCCTGCCCCCTATGTTGCAAAACTCTCAAAGCATCATATAAATCCTGATTAACAGCTTGATGTGAAACGATAGCAGCAATACCACACATTATTTTTTAACCTAATTTTAAGAGAAATTAGCGATAATTACGGAATATATCACCGTTAAATTTGGAATCCTTAAATGGCGGGACTTTGAGCAAACGTCATAATCCGCCATACCCGTCCAGTTTTTTCAGCTCAAAGACACAACCGAATCAAGTTTGCTAAAAATACTGGATCAAACAAGTTGCTATGGATATCCCATATTCACGCCGAGAAGTGTTTGGTCGCCTGAAAATTCGACCGTTCGAACAGTTTTCCCAATCCCGAGTTTATCAACTGAATATTCAGTTAGATAACCGTTAAAAGCGGCTAATGGCGTAAAATTTTCCTACCGCCAAAACGCAGATCGCAAATATGACCAATTGTTCAACCCTACTATATTTTTCTTTTAGCACTACCGGAGAGAGTAGCATTGCAAATAAACCAGTTGAATTCAAAATTGGCCACGCTAGAGCAGACATAGTATTACCAATCGCTAAAATGAAAGTAGTCTGAGTAATTACTGTTAGCAATGTACGCAGAACGAATGTACTGTTTGTTAATAAAGTGTAGGACGGAATTCGCACATTTTTTGTCCGACGCAGAATGGGTATCAAGCACCAAAAGCTTCGCCAAATGATGATTCCTGTAGTAAATGGTAGTGCTTGGTTCCAACTTAAGTCAGTGCTACTGACTTCAATAAGAATCGGCGCAAAGCTAGCCTGCAGTACCAAGGCTGCACCAATAAATACCCAAGCAGTTTTAATTGCTCTTGTGTTTCGCTTATGAGGACCAATCCACAGGATCGGTAGACAAATTAAGGTAGTGGCTATAGCAAAATGGTACGTTTCCCAACTCCAATATCCGGTTATAGCCCAAACACCTATAGGAATGAATAAGTCAGAAGCTTTCCCTGCGACAGTAACTTGATTCACACTTAGATATCGGAATGCATACGAAAACGAGTAAGCAACTAGCTGCACCATACCGCTAAAAAGTGCAGTCCGCCAACTGAAAATGGCTTCCAATAACTCCAAATGTAACCCTAATATAGTGACTAAAAGTACTAAAATACAAGCTGGAACCGCGCTATTCCAGAAATTTATATCAATAATTGAGAGTTTTTTTTGACCTATTTGATACCGGTCAACAATATTCAGTCCAGCCCTGCTAAAAGCAGAAATGGCTGCCAATGACATAACTGCTTGAGCAGAAAAATTCGCGTCCAACATAATTTTATCTAGCGAAAAGATCCACCCATAAGTCGGCGATAAATTTTTTAGATTTATCACCTAACTGGCAGACGCGGTCTTTCGGGGAATTTGATAACTGCCCTAGGGCTAAAATAAGCTCTGCTTGTACCAATTTAATGAAGGGTCCTACAACACCTCCGTGCATGAAGTTTGCTGAATTGCCGTTATTGCACAAATAGAATTGAGTATCGTGAAGTTTTATTTGCGAAACACTCCCATTAATATGGGGCGTTGACTGTTTAATAACCCAATGGTGATTCTCGATTTCGTCGTCTATAGATGTGGCAGTAAATACATAGGCATTTTGCTTGATATTATTTAAATCATCCACTTTCAAGGACTGATTTCCCGTAGCACAAAACACCAAGTCCGCGCTACTCAGCAGATAACCTTTATCCCCAGTGTGATGCCCATGTGCAAGAGCAAGCACTTGTCGAACGGGACATGAATCATATACGTCTACTCGAACTCCCTTCGAGTGAAGGTGGCTGGCAATACTAGAGCCAATCTTGCCGTAACCGAACACAACTGCGTGTTTCCCAGTAATAATTTGACCTAAATCGCGCAGTAATGCCTCTGCCGAAAATACTATAGCTTGGCCCACTAGATAGTCTTCTGGATTTTTCAAAGCACTGCGTGCTACAGAGATCACAGGGCAGGCGAATAAGCTACCATGCTCATTAGTTGCTAGTACAGCTTCATATTTTTGATGACCGTTTTCTGTGTCTTCGACAATACCTACGAGTTTTCTTCCAAAAAAAGACTCCAACTCATGCAAAACATGTGCAAAATAACCACCCGTATCAATAATTGCGAAATTAAAATCACCTATATAAACACTAAGATCATGCAGAAATTCCTTGGGGTTTTCTTTAATTTGTTGCCTTGTGTAATCTAGTACCGGAATATGATTGCTAACTTTATCTCTTATATCGCAATCAATAGAATTCGGCTTCGGGATCACTGCCGCAATTGGCAATTTTTCGTTTATAGCAAGTAGAAAAACGTCACTGCCCGGTACGAGATGAGTAACAATTACCAATTTATCTATTTTCTGTGAGTTGTTTGAGCCAAGGATGGTATGGAAAAATTCCCTGTTGTGTTTCATTTTGCCTCCCATGAACTTAACAAGTTCTGGTTCGCCAGTTTACTGATCAAATTTCTTAAATTCGGCTCTTCCACATCTTGAATTTCTCTCCATGTATTTAAATGATGGTCTTTTATATCATGCAGTGGAGTCTTGTCTATACTTAATAGATATCTGAAATCGTAATGAAAATGCGCTGGCTCATTTTTGCTTTTATTAGCAGGGATGTGGTGAACATCAATATCGAAAGGCATTACGTTTTGAAGATGCCAAGGATGGACAACAGAAACCCTTCCTGTCTCTTCCAATACTTCCCTTTGTGCTGCTATCAAAGGCAATTCTCCTCTGTCTACATGCCCACCAGGTTGAAGCCATTTTTTCAAAAATGGATGAAAGATCATAAAGATCTTTCCATCTTCGATCCCAATGCCACTGGCAGTGATGTGACCAGGCATAGTTTTGCGGTCAAAAATATCAGATTCCATCTTGAATTGTTGAAGTAGAGACGCTATACGTTCATCCTCATCTGTGTAAAAGGATAGATAGCAACTCGTTTGGTTGAGCAAGTTAATGAGTATCTCTTCGTCTGAAGATGAGAGGAGAGGAGACTTTGTGACATAACATTTCATGGTGTGCTGAATAAATTTCTCGAGTGCTTGAATTTTGGTTACTAAATAGAATAGATACGTTGTACTTTGCAAATCGTAAGGACTGTTTTACCCTGTTGAGGGTTACCTTTGCTGCCTTTAACAACGTACATCCTGCCATCTAAAAAACTTGTTTCCTAGGTGGCATATCTAACTGTTTTTTTTCGTTAGAAACAACTGTCAAACTTGACAGGTTATGAAGCGTTTCGTGTCCTGACCTAGGAAGCTGTCGGATTAACAGTGCTTACCAGTACTGATGTGTCAACACTTTTCTGGACACAAAGTTAAGCAGATTTCATCTGCATTTCGTAGTTCACTGGGGGTGTAAATAAAATCGTGTAACCGCTTATTTTCAGAGCTGTACAATACGGCGACCTAAGGAGAGAAAATGAGCGACTTGATTAAAGACCCAAAATTGATTTCAGCCATGCAAGAGTTAGGGCGAGGCTTGAAATCCCCAAATGACCTGGCCAATCTGAGTCGAGAACTCTTAAAGATTACCGTAGAAGCTTCGTTGAATGCCGAAATGGATAGTCATATAGGCTATGAGAAACATTCGCCAGACGGCTATAACACCGGCAACAGCCGCAATGACTACAACCGTAAAACGCTAAAAGGCGAGCATGGTTCGATTGCGATTGAAACGCCACGTGATCGTAACGGCCGCTTCGAGCCGGTGTTTGTGGCGAAAAAGCACAGGGTCAGGCCTTACATTTTGCATCCACAGGGGCGCAAAAAAAGTTCCAGGTTTTGCATTGTGCATTTTTCCGGCAGGGCCGTAGGTTGGGCTGAAAGCTGTAAGATGGATTCGCCGCTAGGCAATCCACCACACTGCGACAGGTTGTCGTCGGCGTTGTGCGTATGTGGCGGTTTGCTACGCGAAACCTCCCTACGGGACTACAACTTTAATTCTTCCCCTCTTATCTTTGGCAAGTCTTATAAAATACTTATAATTTGACTTATGAACACGATCAGCTGGAAACCCAAAGCCCTTAAGCAGCTTGAAAAGATCAAGGAAATCGCCATGCGTCAGCGGATCTATACCGAAGCGCAGGTATTGGCTGATTTCCCGAATTGCCAGGGCGTTAAAAAGCTGACTAACCACGCCTACAGCTACCGCCTGCGGGGTGATTTCCGGGTGTTTTTCGAGTTCGACGGTGACGTAAGTATTATTGACATTGAAGATGTGAAAAAACGCGATGAGCGCATTGACTAACTACCAAACCATTCTAGGCGACGACGGCAAACCGGCGTTTGTAGTGCTGCCCTATGCCGATTTCGTTAAACTGCCCGGCGTTGTTCGCCCCGGCATGATTCCGAACGCTGTTGTTGGTAAGCGCGTCATGGATGGGGTCAGTATGCTGCAAGCCTGGCGTGAATACCTGATGCTGACTCAAACCGACATGGCGGAACGCATGGGTATCAGCCAAGCAGGTTACGCGCAAATTGAGGCTGCCAAACGTCCGCGCAAAGCCACGCTGCAAAAAGCCGCCGATGCTTTGGGTATTACGCTGGAGCAGTTGGCGTATTGAGGCGAATTAAAGAACTTGTGATTGAATCATCTTGCAAAGTTGTGAGACGGATTCGTCACGAGGCAATCTTCCTTGATTGGAACCTTGAATCTGATTCCCGCTCGGACTTTTCCAGGTAGTTGTTTTTGATATTGTGCATCACCTCGGTACGCCGCTCCAGCACAACCCACTGGGATGTGGGTTATGCTGGAGCAAAAAAGTTGCCCATGCAGTCGTAAAGCATCTACTTTCGCTAACCCGTTAGAGTACGAACTGACATCGCTCTACAGCACGAAAAGCAAGGCACTTTACCTCGGAAGTGTAAATACCCTCAATAATATCAGCGATAAGAAGACAAGCCCGTTTAGGGTCGAGAACATGATACGGGCAGAACGATAGTTATCGCCCTCTTGAAGTGATCGCCAGCCTTGGCTTGTGGATGTTTTCCTCTTCGCCAAAAATAAAAAAGCCGAACTAACTCGCGTGACTTTTTTGTAGTCATCTTCGGTAGTTCGGCTTTCCGTTAATAGGATCCGCGATTTTCTGCTCCTGTCTTTCGGCGGGATTGGCTTTATCGTGTGTGATGGATGTGTGCGTCAGGATTTGATCAAATATATATTGATACAACTACTTAAAGTATTTTTACGTAGAGTGTTTTGGGCGTAATTTGGTCGGGTGGAATGCGCATCCTTTACGAATATCAGTCAAAAAGGGAAGGGAGACGCTGCGCCATCGGGTTAAACACCATAATCAGTGGTATATTCGGTTAACAATTCCAATATTGAAGCATCGCAAGCTCCGCAGCCTGAACAAGCGCCGGTCATTCTGGATATTCCATCCAGATCGTTGATGCCATTATCAATGAGTTCTTTAATTTGCCCTTTAGTTGTTCCGCTACAGTGACAAATAACATCCTGTTTTTTAACCGGGTTAATATTATTCATATAGTGTGCGCTGGTGTTTATTTTGTAGAGTTCTGCATCCTTGCCGTTGTAAAGCGGCTACTTTGGCTGATTGACGAGTGCGTTAGAGAGGGGGATGAAGCCGCTCTATAGCCGTTTTTCAGCAATGATTCTCAGGCCTGACTTAGGTCAAGCTCATGCAATTGCATGTTGATGATTTTAAGCGCCGCCAATACCGCTGCAAAAACCTGGTTGGAATGCACGGCGCGGGTTTTGCGCAGCTCGCCATCGCAATTCCAGGTGATGACGCACTCGGTTAAGGCGCTGGTATGGCCGCCTTTGGGTATCCGTACTTCAAAATCGGCCAGTGCGGGCAGGGTGTAGCTATGTTGCGTCATTACTTTGTTGATGGCATCGACAAACGCGTCAAAGC
>Ga0208885_101023_pt1 | contig 7934 bp, 6 predicted proteins | sample LakWasMe74_LOW10_2_FD_183902 | JGI IMG/M metagenome (GOLD analysis project Ga0208885, IMG submission 183902) | Freshwater sediment methanotrophic microbial communities from Lake Washington under simulated oxygen tension - Sediment Metagenome... | ecosystem: Environmental > Aquatic > Freshwater >...
ATATTCGGGCGCTGCTGGCCGGACGCGCCATTGAGATTAGCGATGGCTGCTATGTCGAGCGGCTCGACGTGCATGAATCCGAGTTTGAGGAACGCTTGCGCGGATTCATGGCGCGCTTCTCTTCAAGTGGCCGCGCTAAAGCCAAAGGTTTTGTGCAAAAGGTTAATGCGCTGGAGTCGTCGATTCGGGCGTATCAAGACGATGAGTTGCGCGCCGCATTGGCCAACGTGGCTCGACAGCTGCAAAAAACAGGCTTTCGCGATGCTTTGCTGGCGACGGCTTTTGCGGCGATACGGGAAGCGTCAAGGCGCACATTGGGCATGCGCCATCATGACGTCCAACTGATGGCCGGGCGTTTTCTGTTGCAAGGCAAGATTGCCGAAATGTCCACCGGGGAAGGCAAAACGCTTGCCGCTACCTTGGCGATATGCACGGCCGCGGCCACGGGAGCTTTTGTGCATGTCGTTACCGTCAATGATTACCTGGCCGAACGCGATGCCGAAAAAAATGCGCCGCTGTTTGCTTTTTTCGGTTTCTCGCTGGGCGTAGTTATTCGGGATACCGTTCCGGAGGCGCGTCGCGAGCAATACGCCAACAATATTGTCTACGTTTCAAATAAAGAGTTGACCTTCGATTATTTAAAAGACCGGATCGCGGCAGGCGGGGCGTTGCATGCGCATCTCAAGCTTCGCCGTTTGGAGCATAGCCGTTTTGCGCCGGGATTACTCTTAAGCGGCCTGCATGTCGCCATTGTCGATGAGGCCGATAGCGTCCTGATCGACGAGGCGCGTACGCCGCTGATTATTTCGGAAACGGCACCCGATGACATTGACGATGCGGTTTACAGGCAGGCCATTGCTTTGGCGCGGCAGTTAAACGTCAATGTGGATTTTGTGCAGAGCAAGGATCGTGACATTTGGCTTACGGCTAAGGGAAATCAAACGCTCAAAGGCCTGACCGAAAATTTGGACGGCTTATGGAAATCGTCCTTATGGCGTCGCGAACTGGTGCAAAAAGCCCTGTCGGCCTTGTATTTGTTTCAACGCGATCGGCATTACATCGTTGCCGAAAACAAAGTGCAGATTGTCGATGAGTTTACCGGTCGCGCCATGCCTGACCGGACTTGGGAGCGAGGCCTGCATCAGATGATCGAAGTTAAGGAAAATTGCGTAATAAGCGGGCAACGGAAAACTTTGTCGCAAATAACCTATCAGCGGTTTTTCGGCCGCTATCTGCTTCTTTCCGGCATGACCGGAACCGCTAAGGAAATCGAGCCCGAGTTGAAGCGGGTTTACGATATTTCGGTAGCTAAAGTGCCGACGCACAAGCCCAGCCGCCGCAAAAGACTGCCGGATCGGGTATTTTCGACCTCGGAAGCGCGATGGCGGTATGTTGCGGTTCGCGCCGCCGAATTGGCGGCTATGGGACGAGCCGTGCTGGTGGGTACGCGTTCGGTAGAAGGCTCTGAATATCTCGGTAGTCTTCTTGCCGACAGGGGCGTTTTGCATACCGTGCTGAATGCGCGTCAAGACCATATTGAGGCGGAGGCGGTTGCGCAGGCCGGTTTGCCGGGTAAGGTAACGGTAGCCACCAATATGGCCGGTCGAGGCACCGACATTCAGCTATCGGATGAGGTGGCTGAAACAGGCGGGTTGCACGTGATATTGACCGAGTTTCATGAAAGCGCGCGAGTGGATAGGCAATTATTCGGCCGCGCGGCCCGTCAAGGCGATCCGGGCACTGTCGAAGCCATTGTCAGTTTGCAAGACGAGTTGTTTGTGAGATATGCGCCTTTGATCACGCGGGCGGCAACATCAATATTGCTAAATACCGGATTTTTCCGCTTACTGGTTTTTTATGCGCAGACTAAGGCCGAGCTTTATGCGCGTAAAATCCGGCTTGATACGATACGAACAGATAAAAAACGGTTGCGGGCATTAGGTTTTATCGGTTTGGATAAGAAGTAAAAGGTAATTTCTCTTACAGCGTTTTCAGTCTTTGTCTTTGAATTCCTGACTATATCGTATTGCCATTTTTGTTGCCTCTTGGTTGGGGTAGGGCGACAACTATTCTGACACGGGGGCTTTCATCCGAGGGATTAACGCATTTGAGCTGCAAAATAACGTCACGCATTTGTTAAGCGAATGTCATACATTTACCGGGCATTTGTCGCCGACACACGCTTGATTATGGCTTCCAATTATCGATAGCGGGATTACGCTATCGCCTAATTCGATAACTTGTTGTGTTGATTAAATAGGCGTAAATCCGCCTATTGATTCCTTAGATTTGAGGTATTCAATTAAATTTGCTGATTCAACGGCTTGGGCCTGTCGGCCATGTGCATTTGACCTCGCGTAGGTTCTCATCCAGGCTGTTGAATAGTGAACCTTGTCAAGGATTGTGGAAAATTAAAATCTGGTTGGTGTATAATTTTATAAGACTTATGATAATAATAAAAACAATGATTTACCGAGAATCCCTCCCGGAAAACTGCCCGCCAATCGAAGCCGACGAATTGAATTCCAGGCGTGAAGTATATCGACTGGTGTGCTCGAATCCACCACAAGATGACGATTTTCGTTCTCAGCGGGAGATGAAACCCAGTGCTGTTTTTAAGAACATAAGTGAATGCCAAGCGATGGGGCTATCAGTTTTTTCAAATCGGGACGTATGCCATAAAACGATGAAGCTACCTGCATTTAAAAAGTGCCAACATTATGTTTGCAGGGTTGTATTAGACAAAGGAGCTGGACGGATTCAACAAACAGGTCAGCTTTCGCACCATACTTGGTGGCCATTGGCTGATTTCGATATTCTGGCAAGTTGTAACGCGGACGTGTCATGAAAACCATACACTATAAGTCAGCCCTTTTTTATTACGATGGTGTTCAAATTTTTGAAGCGCGTGATGCCATTGGGGGATATTACATTGCAGTCTTGGCAGAAACTATTGATGGTCTGGATCGTTATATATTAGCAGGTGTTGAGCCTGAAAAATTAAGGCAGTTTAAAACAGGTAAATTTGATCTTCTCTCATTATTGATTGATCGACCAGAAGAAGATTGGTTTATTGCTATACCTATAGGTGGATTCGACGCGGCTTTATATTTAGAATTGCAAAGCAATCCTTTGAAAAACAATCCTGACTTACCTGATTCAGGCTTTTTATTACATGAAATCCCTGCCGATACGAATACAGTTGAAGAGGCCCGCAGCAGGAACAATTTAGTGTTTGAAATTTCTGTGGAGCCTCCAGAAGCAGCAGATGAACATCAAATACATGCTGAAACCCTAGCTGGGTTGTTATTGAATCTACAAACCTTAGTCAAACATGCCTACAGCGCTGCTGTGCGGGACATGTCCGCTGCAAGTCGCCGATCGAATGATGTTCCTGATGGTCATTTACTCAATGTAGTTGTTCCTGCGGCGCCTGGATCATTTAGATTGGTATTTGAAGCAGCTTCTCAGTCGGATATTTTTGGCAACAACGTCATGGCAAATGCACTACAACGCATAGATCAATTCTTTGAGCATGTAAGCAACCCTAAACAAACTTTGGATATGGTCAAGCAGCACCGTGGGCATTTAGCCGGTGCTTACCTGCGAATGTTACGCTTTTTGATTGAACACAAAACCGGTTTACGTTATGCATGGGCTGAGCCAGCTTTTAATAATCCTAAGTGTTATTCTGTTACCAATGCCCAAGCTATTCCATTAGTCGAATATTTATCTGGTATCTCTAATATAGGTGCTGAAACGGTAGTTTTGCAGGGCACACTGGAAAAAGCGGATATGGGGAATGGCAATTGGCGGCTTGCAACGGAAGAACGAGATTATTCGGGGAAAATAAAACCCGGTGGCCCTAGTCTTGATGGTTTAAAGATTGGAAGCCGTTATAAATTCAATTGCCTTGAAGAAATTGAAGAGAGTCAAAGTGGGCGAGAACAACGGGCGCTATTTTTGATGGAGCATGAACCGGCTTAATACTATTGTAAAACAGCGTGGAAAAATGACCAGGGAATCGGGGAAAACAGCGTCGAAAACTGTCCACCCCGATATATGTCATGATCCGGTATTTTGCCGGAGAAACCTGGGGATGTTATTTATGATGACAAAAATAACTTAAAAAATGAATTTACAACAGCCGATAGTGCCAGACAATTAGCACTTGATGCTATGGTGTTATTCTCTGATGGGAAGATAACGAAAGATGATCTAAAAGCGAAAACAGCTCCTCTTAAGGCCTCGACTAAAGACATGAAAGACAAGATAAAAGCCATGAAAACAGCTACCGCACTTGAAAAACAGCAGGTAAAAAAATAGGATAGCAATATCCAATGTGACTGGGTTTTTAGACAAACACGATTATAAAATGAACTCCATGTAATACCCCAAACAGCTTTGTGAACAAAGCAATCAAGGCCGGGTAACGCCTGCTTTTTATTGTGCGATATGGTGAGGATTAACCAGGACCTTAACCACCCGTAGTCAGGCTGGCGCTATTTCCCGGCATCATCCTGGCCGAGTCTTATATTTACGCCGATCCTGGTCATCTTGCAATATTGTTGGGCTTGCGGAAAAATTGTAATCAGGTTCATTAAGGCTGAGTATTAGCAAGAACACCTATGCGGGGCGGGTGATACTGGATTTTTTGTGTGAATTCCAGGAAATACCAAAACTGCTTCTGGCGGGTTTGGCATCAATGAGTATAGATAAGCTATTAGGGAATGGTAGCGGACAACACTGCGTTATCTTTCTGAGTCCGTGACTTTATTTATGATATACATGGGCAAAATAGATACAGGAAGAGCCATTCGAGCGCATGTTGCATGGCAATATTCTCGCCAGTACGCCCATATTTGATGGGGTACATTGACTCTACCAAATTCAAGAACTGCATCTGGTGATAATTCGTCATCGCAATTGATCGCATATTGAGAAACATATGTTGCTACTATTTCAGCGGCCATTAGTTTCTCAAGCTGCTCTTCATTTTCTAAGTCATTTTTCAATTCGTCACTGATAGGGCCCTTTAAGTAACGCATGCGCGCTTCAGTTTGATAGACTAAAAACCTTAACTTTGACCCTGATTCATCTATGAATTCCTTGGCAAAGCATGACTTTACGCCAATGTTATATTGTCCTTCCAATTCTTGGTTGGGAAGTAAAGGGTCAAAATCATTGCAAAGATGCGCGTCCGTAGAGCACAAGTAAATCATCTGTATTGCAAGGTTATCTACAGCTTGTTTTAACGCCTCTCTGTTCATGCAATTTTTCTACTTGGCTCATGATATTTAAGATCATTTACAGCTAGGCCCATTGAACGCACAGCTGTTGTTGGCTTCATTGTTATTACTGATTGAGGACCCCAAAATGTTTCTTTGCGTCCAAATGCATTGCTTGAAAACTCTCTTAAATCTTCTTCTCGTGAAATCCTTTTTAAGGATTGAGCATTAATTTTAGAAATATCTAAAATACCGGTACTGAATTTTTCAAAAGACACTTTTACTGTTAAATCAAAAGCCATGGCAAGTTTGCGCAAGGTTTTTATAGTCCAGGCGTCATAATCAACATCCTCAAGAGTCGAGACGCGTTCTTGTTTCATGTCGGCAGCAGATGCAAGCTGTTGCTGAGTCCAGCCGCGTTGCTCTCGTAATACTTTTATTTGTGCCGCAATAGCCATATTGGAAAACTCTTCCATATAAGCATGCGCGTATTCTTTATCATTAAATTCAGCAACCAGTGTTTTAACTAACTCTTTCATGGGTACGTCTCCGATTAGAATTATTAATTATTATTTGTTTGCGTTCTTTAGCTTTCTCGTCCGCTTTTTTAGGGTCAAAACAAGAACCTATTTCTTTCACTCCAATAAGCAAGGTGAATTCTTTTTCATTGTTAATGGGGCCTTTACATAACATAGGTCTAAGCTGTACCTTACCTGTTACTCTAATCTTTTGAATACCTGGTGTTGGTGTGTCAGTAAGCACATGTGGGAATAATTCAGTGCCAAGCTTTTTAAGCATATCAAGTCTTACATTGAGCTTTGCTTGTTGAGTCTTTTGTAGTCCTTGCGTCCATATTTTGATGTCGTTATTACCGTGCTCATCAATATAGTCGAACAAAGCGAACTTTGGTTCAGTCGGGTCGGGTGAAATCATATAATAAAATTATTATAATTGATATAAAATGATTTGAGTTTTTTGTGCATCAGCTAGTAAAATTGAGCTAATTAGTACATTGTAAGTAATTACTTACCGTCTATGTTGAGTTGACAATAACAATAAATGTTGGATTATAAAACTTACTTAGGCATAAACGCTTGCGCTCGATAATAAACATCACTTGATGTAGCAATCTCATGCTATATCAAAACCAAGTCCGGGTAAAACCGGCTTTTTTGTGCTTGGAATTCCGGCAAGTGTTGCGCGTGTTTTGTGCTTAAAATTTGGCAGAGATTGCCGGGATCAATAGCATGGATCTTAAAATAGTCGCTACTGATTACTATCAGTTTCTATTTTGAATGGTGACTCTGTGGTGACTCAAGATAAAAAAGGCCTAGGTGAAAAACACCTAAGCCTTTGAAATTCTTGGAGCTGGCGATGGGAATCGAACCCGCGACCGGCTGATTACAAATCAGCTGCTCTACCGACTGAGCTACACCAGCGAAGAAGCGGGTATTATACATAACATTTTTTTGTTGGCTAGTATTTTTTTTGCTTTCTTTTTGCGTTGTTTTTGTTGATCGGATGCGGTTTGCTTTTTCCTGAGCGGGCGTTGTCCAAGCCGGTATATTTGGTTTTAAAGCGCTGGATTTTTTCCGGCGTTTCAACGGTGCCTTTGGGCTGAAAGCTGGGGATCAAATGCTGCTTGCCGTTGCCGATCAAATCGCTGCGCCCCATGTCTTTTAAGGCTTCGCGGAGCAACGGCCAGTTTTTGGGGTCGTGGTAACGCAGGAAGGCTTTGTGCAGACGGCGCTGTTTGAAGCTTTTAGGTATGGCAATGTCTTCAGTAGTTCGGCTGACTTTACGCAAAGTGTCTTTGCCGGAGTGATACATGGCGGTGGCGATGGACATCGGCGAAGGCAGGAAGGCCTGCACCTGGTCGGCCCTGAAACCGTTACGCTTTAGCCATAACGCCAGATTGAGCATGTCGTTATCGGTCGTGCCGGGGTGGGCGGCGATAAAGTACGGGATCAAATATTGCTCTTTACCGGCTTCCTTTGAATACTTGTCAAACATTTCCTTGAAGCGGTCGTAAGTGCCCATGCCCGGCTTCATCATTTTGGATAACACGCCTTGCTCGGTATGTTCCGGGGCGATTTTAAGGTAGCCGCCGACATGGTGGGTGACCAGTTCCTTGACGTATTCCGGCGATTCCACGGCCAGATCGTAACGCAAGCCGGAGGCGATGAAGATTTTCTTGATGCCGGGCAGGGCGCGGGCCCTGCGGTAGAGTTTGATCAGCGGCGTGTGGTCGGTATTCAGGTTAGGACAAATGCCGGGATAAACGCAGGACGGCTTACGGCACGCAGCCTCGATTTTCGGGTCTTTACAGGCCAGCCGGTACATGTTGGCGGTGGGGCCGCCCAGGTCGGAAATATGGCCGGTAAAAGCGGGCGAGGTGTCGCGGATGGCTTCGATTTCCTTGATGATCGAATCTTCCGAGCGGCTCTGGATAATGCGGCCTTCATGCTCGGTGATCGAGCAGAAGGTGCAACCGCCGAAACAGCCGCGCATGATGTTGACCGAATGCTGGATCATTTCAAAGGCGGGTACGTTGGCGCTGCCGTATTCTTTGTGCGGTAGGCGGGAGTAGGGCAGGTCGAACACGCCGTCCATTTCCTTGGTGGTTAGCGGAATCGGCGGCGGATTGATCCATACTTGCCGGGAACCGTGCAGTTGAATCAATGCGCGCGCGTTGCCGGGGTTGGT
>Ga0208885_101025_pt1 | contig 7915 bp, 7 predicted proteins | sample LakWasMe74_LOW10_2_FD_183902 | JGI IMG/M metagenome (GOLD analysis project Ga0208885, IMG submission 183902) | Freshwater sediment methanotrophic microbial communities from Lake Washington under simulated oxygen tension - Sediment Metagenome... | ecosystem: Environmental > Aquatic > Freshwater >...
GGTGGCAGATCAGATGCCAACAAGAACGCGTCACTATTTTCTAAATTATTGTTCAAACTCAAGTGTTGTACCGCAAAAAAAGTCAGCAGCATGACCGCTAAAATTAATGCCACTGATGTAACTCGGTGCTGCTCCAAGTGCTGCCCAAACCAACGCAGTGCGTTGCCATTTTGACTAACACGATTGCCGCTCGCCAACTGAGCCTGTTGCTCAGCCAGATAATCAATAGCCAAGCCACGAGCCGCTGATAGACGCTGTTCCTGCTGCGGCTTGAGCTGTTGCGCACGATCATTCAGTAACTCAGTAATGTTACGTGCGATCTGGTCTTCTACCACCAGATTAGAAGTTACTTCATCATCCATCAAATTAATATGTTTTTCATTTGTCATATTGTCTCTACGCCTATTCATTAATCGCCCTTTTTAATTGAGCTATTTTTATCGAATATAGCATTTGATAAGCCCAGCTTATCCAACCCCTGTTTTTTCAGTTCTAGCGCCAATGCATGAACCGCCCGTGAACAGTGTGTCTTCACACTACCATCCGAGCAGCCCATAATTTCAGCCGTTTCAGCCACGTCCATCTCCTCCCAGTAACGCAATACAAAGGCTTGCCGTTGACGCGCAGGCAACTTTTCCAATGCACGCTCAATCAGTTGAATTGTCTGATTGCGTGCCAGTACTGCTGACGGCTCATCGCTGTCGTCTTCAACATCAATAGTCTCCAGCGGATCACGCTCTTCGCCATCAGCATCATTTCCACCAAAAGATGAAAGTAAAGTAGTCCACAGATTACGCACTTTCTGCCGGCGCCAGAAATCGCGCATAGTGTTTTGTAGTATGCGCTGAAACAGCATAGGAAATTCTGACGCGGGATGATTGCCATATTTTTCAGCCAGCTTCATCATGGCATCCTGCACAATATCGAGTGCGGCATGATCGTCACGCACAGCATAAACTGTTTGCTTAAAAGCACGACGCTCTACTGCTACAAGAAAATCCGAAAGTTCTTTTGGGGTTGCCATTTAAAGAGTTATACCATTTATGTTAATTTTCGCTGAGACATCAAATTTAAAGTCACACATTATTAACATCGTTTAATTACAACTTACGTCGGCCAGATAATATCTGGATGAGCATTATAAAGTCAGCCAAACCCAGTTTAATCCAGCCAAGTTTCAAGTATATCAGGTTTATATTTGCGCTTTATATATGCACCACGCTTAAGCTTGGTTACAATCCTAAGCTATTAACAAAACGGGCTGGCTCCATGTGGAAACTAATTTTTTTAGGATTAATTGTCTGGTTGGCCATATATATTTTAAAGCGCGCTATTAATCCCGACAGCAACCGGCAAAATAATGAGGCTGCGGCCAGCAACAAGCCAAATGAAGATTCAATAGAAAATATGGTGCAATGTACCGCCTGCCACGTTCACTTACCGAGATCAGAAGCCTATTTAGTTGACGGTAACTTTTACTGTTCTAAAGCGCATATTGAAAATAAATGAGTTTTCCCAAATTTTATTCAGCAGCCAATTTCAGTAAAAATTTTGCCCTGCAAAATGATTTATCTTTGCAAGCACGTGCCATACGCATCATCAATGTCTTTCGCTTTATTTTAAGTCTAATTTTTGTAACTTTTTACATCTATGCTGATGACCTAAATCTAATGGGCAGCGAGAACGCCTCATTATTTTTTAGCCTGGCACTTGCATACGCACTCTTCAGCATCACACTGCTTATTATCACGCCTTTAAAATCTTCAGCAGTTATATTCTTCCACCCGCTACAAATCGTAATTGATATATTGTTTATCATCATGATGATGTATGCAGCAGGCGGCATTCAAAGCGGCTTGGGCCTTTTGCTTATCATCACCATTGTCACCGCCAGCCTGTTCAGCAACGGTCGCCTGGCTTTATTCTACGCAGCGGTTGCCACTATTGGACTGTTACTGGAACAAAGTTACCGGATTATCAAATGGGAACTAGCCGTTTCATCTTATACACAATCTGTAATGCTCAGTTTGAGCTGCTTTGCAACGGCATGGCTCGCCTACAGCTTAGCCAAGCGTGTACTACAGAGTGAAGCGCTTGCATCTTCTCGCGGCGTTGATCTGGAAAATCTGGCGCAAGTAAACGAACTGATCACACAAGAGATGCAAGATGGTGTGATTGTTGTGGATCAGAACTTAAACATTCGCCACCATAATTTACAGGCCAAGATACTTTTATCTTTAGAAAAAAATGACTCCAAAGAGTTGTCACTTAAAGACAATGCTCCAATCATTGCAAACATATTTTCAGATTGGGTGAATGAGAACAGCAACAATAAGGATCTAATCATCTCTGTAAATAATAGAGAGTTAAATCTGCGCATTGAGCCTATCAACCACCAGAATCGTAAACTTGGTGCGGTAATCTTTATTCAGGACTGGAGCAAAATTCAAGCTGCCGCACAACAGACAAAATTAGCCGCTCTAGGTCGATTGACTGCAAGTATTGCTCACGAGATCCGCAACCCCTTAAGTGCAATCAGCCATGCAAACCAATTATTACAGGAAGAGGAAAATCTCACTAAAGCCAATGTGCGCATATTGCAGATCATTGAAGATAATACACAACGAATCAACCAGATTATTAAAGATGTGCTGGAACTTAACCGCCGCGACCGCACACAGCAGGAAACTATTGTGCTCAATCAATTCATTGTCGATTTTCATACGCAGTTCTGCGCCATTGAGAAAATTCCAAGCACACACTTCTCGCTACATTTATACCCACAGCAACATAGCATTACTTTTGACCGACGTCACCTGACACAAATTTTATGGAATCTATGTAAAAATGGCTGGGAACATAGCCGTAAGGTAGAAGGCAGCCTGAAACTTAATTGCGTGCATGGCAACGATAATTTGCAGCTTGAAATTATTGATGATGGTGCAGGTGTTGCTGAACAAGATCGCAGCAAACTATTTGAACCTTTTTACACCACCAAAGCCAGCGGCAATGGCCTAGGGTTATATATTTCGCGCGAACTTACCGAGGCAAACAACTCGCAGCTGGTTTACCAGCCACTTGAACGTGGTAGCGCATTCATACTTCAGCTAAAAAATTCAAATTAAAGGTAATATCCACGCATGACCTCAAAATTAACCTGCTTAATCGTTGATGATGAAACCGACATCCGGGAACTGCTTGTCATGACACTGGAGCGCATGGATATTGAAACCTATAGTGCCTGCTGTGTAGAGGAAGCGAAAGCTTTACTGAAAGTACGCCCTTACGCGCTATGCCTCACGGACATGCAGATGCCCGATGGCACAGGTCTGGATCTGCTACATTACATTAATGAGTTTCACTATGGATTACCAGTTGCAGTTATTACTGCACATGGTAGCGCAGACAATGCCGTCAGCGCACTGAAAGCTGGCGCTTTTGATTACTTAACCAAGCCCATTTCCCTAAAACAACTACGGCCGGTAGTCGAATCCGCACTAAAACTTACCACTCAAAGCAACAAATTCCAACCCAATACGCTTGGAATCACTGGGGACTCCGAACAAATCCAGTATGTGCGCATGATGATAGCAAAACTTGCCCGTAGTCAGGCGCCTGTCTATATCAGCGGGGAATCTGGCAGTGGTAAGGAATTGGCAGCTAAACTGATCCATCAAAACAGCTCGCGCGCTGAGGGTGCCTTTATAGCAGTGAACTGCGGCGCCATCCCTGAAAATTTGATGGAGAGTGAATTTTTTGGCTATAAAAAAGGTGCTTTTACCGGTGCAAATCAGGACAAAGAAGGCATGTTCCAAGCAGCCAATGGCGGAACATTGTTTCTGGATGAAGTCGCCGACTTGCCATTGCTGATGCAAGTCAAATTACTGCGTGCGATTCAAGAAAAAAAAGTGCGCATGGTTGGCAGCACTTTTGAAGAAGCTGTTGATGTACGCATTATCAGCGCTACCCATAAAAATCTGGCAGAAATGATGGACAGCGGCCTATTTAGAAAAGATCTTTACTACCGCCTGAATGTCATCCAGCTAAAAATGCCGGCATTGCGTGACCGCCCCGCAGATATTCCATTAATTGCAAATGTTTTATTGTCCAGACTGTGTGCTAATCAACAGACAACTGTGCCGGAAATGAATCACGAAGCGCTGTCATATATATCCTCACAACCATTCCCCGGCAATGTGCGTGAACTTGAAAATATGCTGGAACGCGCCTTGGCGCTTTGTGATGGTAAAACGATCATGATTGAAGACTTGCTGGTTGAAGATGACCCCGCGTCCAAGTTTATGCACAGTACATTCGATACCCAGCAGGCAGATGAATTGACCTTAACCGACTACCTTGAGAATGTTGAGAAAAAAGCAATTATCCAAGCTCTCAACAAGACTAACAACAACAAAACCGCTGCGGCTAAATTACTGGGGGTAACCTTCCGCACTCTACGTTACAGGCTTGCTAAACTCGGTCTATCAAAAGAATCAGATACAGATCTGGAAAATGATAGCGAGTGAGAAAGCCATTAATTTAGAGCGCTTTAATAAAGCGCTCTAAATGTTCAAGTATTAGCTTAATACCAGTATCAGATAAGTTACATAAAGGGCGCCGTTTACCAGTAGATGCCACACTCTAATGCCGCCTTTATTCGTTAAATACCTAAGCCAAACTGCTGCAATTAATGTCATTACAATACCCAGCAACACTTCATGACGCGGCTCCCATGGTGTGAGCATGATACCGATGGCCGGCAACAGCGTACCTTGAAACACCATGGCGCCAGTAATATTACCAAATGCCAGCGTGTCTTTACCCTTGCGTACCCATAAAATGCTATTCACTTTTTCCGGCAATTCAGTCGCAATCGGAATGATCAGCAAGGACAGCAGCAAAGCAGAAATGCCCAATAAATGTGAGGCTTCTTCTACGCCGTTAATAAACCCTTTAGCGCCCGCAACCAGCAAGCCCAAACCTAATAGTAGCTGAATCACAATTACCGACATATTATTAGGCAGGCCCGCTTTGCATAAGAACATGTCACCGCCGGCTTCTGTAACATGACCTTCCTCTACCAATGCTTTTGACGCGTTGATTGTCATCATCACGTACACAAAATAAATCATCACCATACAAAAGCCCAGGGCATAACGTACAGCAACCAAGGTGTGTGGCACGAACATCGCGATTGCAGCAAAACTGAACGCAATGATAAAAAAGTTAAGATCACGAGCAAGGCCAGTGCGCTCAGGTCTTAAATGACCCTGAGTACCGCGACGTTTCCATACGGAAATCGCCATTAATGAGATAGATAATGTTGCCAACATCAATGGAGCGCCAAGAATAGCACCCACACCGATCTCTTCATTGGTCGCGGCGTTTTGCGTACCGGCAAGTAATGCCAGTAATGGCACTGAAGTCTCTGGCAATGCGGTACCAACTGCCGCGAATAAAGAACCGGTTACACCCTCTGAAATTTTAAGTTTCTCACCTAAGTGTTCAAGTGCATTGGTAAAGACTTCGGCTGCGATTAAAATCACAACCAGCATCACTGCTAATTCTATAAATACCATCAGGATTTTCCTTGATTAATTACAGGTTTACTATGTGCGCATTTTAAACTGAAATCTGTATAAAATTGGCACTAGGACTGTTTGTTTACTAAATTAATTACGGTCAAACAAATTTCTGCGCCAAAACAGAATCTTGCGTGATAATAATACAAGTTAATAAATTACCCAGGTTATGACAATTTACCATATCAACCAGGCTGGATTTGCAGAAGACGCGCAGTTCATAGCATCGCCAAATTTTGATGACCGTTCTGCAGATAATGGCATAGGGGGAAAACCTGAGATTAGCCTGATTGTCATTCATAACATCAGCCTGCCGCCTGGCCAGTATGGCGGCAATGGTATTATTGAATTGTTCACCAACCAGCTTGACGCTAACGAACACCCTTATTATGCGCAGATACATACCTACAAAGTATCTACGCATTTTCTGATTAGGCGCGATGGCACGCTCATTCAATTCGTTTCATGTTTGAATCGTGCCTGGCACGCAGGTGTTTCAAGTTGGCTTGGGCGTGAACGTTGTAATGATTTCTCTATCGGCATTGAGCTGGAAGGTAGCGATTTTGAAGCATTTGAGCCTGCGCAATACCAAACATTGAATAATTTAATCGCCGGCATCAGAAAAGCTTACCCAATTCAATCTATAGTAGGGCATTCTGATATTGCACCAGACAGAAAAACGGACCCCGGCCCCCACTTTGACTGGCAACAGGTAATTAAATAAACATTAGCGCTTGTTATTAATAACTCAAAAAAATAGTCCCTATTTATGCAAAAAAACATTCCACTCATTTTACTTATACTACTCATCACACTATTCACTGGCTGCAGCAATAAAGATGAGGCAGCAGATACCAAAGCCAATGAGAAAAAAGGCCCTAAACCGACACTGATTACTGTCACACAGGTAAAAGATACGGCGATAGAAGTAACCGAATCTGCGGTAGGCTCTATCGAGGGTTTGATCGACCCTACCATTGCCGCTGAAGTTGCAGCGCGCGTCATTAAAGTGCATGTCAGCCCAGGCCAGAGAGTAAGGCAAGGCGAACTGATTGCCACCCTGGATGCCACTGATTATGCTTTGCAGCGTAATGAAGCACTTGCAGAAGTTGCCAGAATCGGGGCATTGCTGGATAACCAAACTAAAATCGTGGCACGCAGTCAGGCACTGGTAAATAAAAACTTTATCTCACAAAATGCAGTAGACACTGATCTGGCACAGCAAAATGTACTCAAAGAGCAACTGGCCGGCGCTAAGGCCCGTGTTGACACCATTAACCACAGCAGCAGCAAAACCAAAATCTATGCACCTACTGATGGCGTAGTTGAAAAAAAGATAGTCGATACCGGCGAGTTTGTAAAAGTGGGCGATCCTTTACTGCAAATCATATCCAACAAGCGCCTGCGCGCGCACATTCCGTTTCCGGAGCGTATCAGCAATCACTTAAAACCTGGCATGAAAGTGCGCTTGACTACCCCCACCAGCACCAAAGTGGTTGAGTCTGTGATTCGCGAATTAAAGGCCATGATTACCGAAAGTAACCGTTCCATTGATGTAATTGCCGATGTCACTGACGAATCTGACTGGCAACCGGGTGCCAGTGTCACCGGCACAGTAGTGATTGGCGAGCAGCCTTCAACCTTAATGGTTCCGGAACAGAGTGTGGTGCTGAGGCCTGCCGGTGAAGTTGTGTATATGGTAAAAGATAACAAGGCATACCAGACCGTAGTAAAAACAGGACAACACCAGAAAGGCATGGTTGAAATCATAGATGGTGTACATGCCAACGACACTATCGTAATGGATGGCGCAGGTTTCCTGACTGATCAGGCACTGATCAAAATCGCCACCAACCGCACTGCGCCTTAATGACAAAATCAAGAATAACCAAATCAAGAACAATAAGAACACCTCATGACGCTACCTGAACTCTCGATTAAACGCCATGTTCTCGCCTGGATGCTTTCAGGCGTGATTGTTTTATTCGGCATCATTGCATACCAGCGCATCGGCATTGATCGCATCCCTGCAATTGATTTTCCTATCATTGTGGTTAACACCACATTAAAAGGTGCCAATCCGGATGTAGTCGATACCAGCATTACCAGTATTATCGAATCTGCCGTCAACACTACACCCGGCATTGAACACATTCAGTCTTCCTCCTCACCCGGTGTATCTGTGATCACGATTACGTTTTCGCTGGATAAAGACATAGACGTTGCATACAACGAGGTGCAGGCCAAGATCAGCCAGGTATTACGGCGCCTGCCTAACGACACCGACCCGCCGGTAGTGCAAAAGGTGGATACCAATGCCTCGGCAGTAATCT